>Ga0007787_10000170_pt1 | contig 19328 bp, 20 predicted proteins | sample LauGreFa1BDMLBSN_2_FD_59500 | JGI IMG/M metagenome (GOLD analysis project Ga0007787, IMG submission 59500) | Freshwater lake microbial communities from Lake Michigan, USA - Fa13.BD.MLB.SN | ecosystem: Environmental > Aquatic > Freshwater > Lake | place: Lake Michigan, USA | collected 2013-09-23 | reverse complement strand
CAAATTGAAGTTTCTAAATTTTACGAAAAATTACCTAAACCACATGCGTTAGCAGTTCAAGAGTGGTTGGATGATAAAACCTACTACAGAGAAACAAATAAATAGAACAACATGTCAGTTTTAAGCGGTAAAAAAATAGTACTAGGAATTTCTGGTGGAATTGCTGCTTATAAAACTGCTTCATTAGTTAGGTTATTCATAAAAGCAGGTGCTCATGTCCAAGTGATTATGACACCTGCTTCTAAGGATTTTATAACTCCGTTAACTTTATCAACGTTGTCAAAAAGACCTGTTTTTTCTAGCTTTTACAAAGAAGAAGAAGAAGAAACTTTAGACTCAACAGTTGAAACTCCAAATCAAAATTTAGAATGGAACAATCACGTTGAAATTGGTCTTTGGGCTGATTTTATGATAATTGCTCCTGCTACTGCCAATACCTTGTCAAAAATGGCAAATGGAGTTTGTGATAATTTACTTATTGCAACTTACTTATCTGCAAAATGCCCCGTATTTTTTGCGCCAGCAATGGATCTGGACATGTACAAACATCCTACAACAATTGAGAGTTTTAATAAACTTAAATCTTTTGGAAATACCATTATTCCTGCTGAATCCGGAGAATTAGCAAGTGGTCTTTCAGGCGAAGGTAGAATGGCAGAACCAGAAAATATTCTTGAATTTATAGAAAATAAATTTAAATCGGAACTTCCTTTAAAAGGAAAGAAAATAGTAATTACTGCGGGACCAACATATGAAGCGATTGATCCTGTTCGATTTATTGGAAATCATTCCTCAGGGAAAATGGGTTACGATTTAGCTTTAAGCGCTGCTAATTATGGCGCTTCGGTGACATTAATTTCAGGACCAACTCATTTATCAATCAATCATGAATCTGTTCAATTAATTAAGATAAATTCGGCTGAAGAAATGTACTTACAGTGTCATAAATTTTTTAAGACTTCAGATGTTTTTATTGGTGCTGCCGCTGTAGCGGATTACAAACCTAAAAATCCATCCGTTCATAAAATAAAAAAGAACGAAGAATCGTTTGTTATTGAATTGGAAAAAACAAAAGACATTTTAGAATCATTAGGTAACTGTAAAGAAAATCAATTATTAATTGGTTTTGCTCTTGAAACAGAAAATGAAATAGAAAATGCAAAGCTTAAAATTCAGAAAAAAAACTTAGATTTGATAGTTTTAAATTCTTTACAAGATAAAGGAGCAGGCTTTGGAGTAACAACTAACAAAGTAACTTTAATAGATAGAAATTTTAATGTATTCCCAATGGAATTAAAATCTAAAGAAGAAGTTGCAAACGATATTTTAATTAAAATAATTGCTCATTATGAAGCTTAAATTATATAGTTTATTTCTATTGTTTTTTTTTGGATTTGTTAATGCCCAACAGTTAAATTGTACTGTAAATGTTAATGCTGATCAAATCACACTGACTAACAAACAAATATTTAATACATTAGAAAAGTCTCTTTCCGATTTTATTAATAAAACAGATTGGACAGGAATTCCCTATAAACAAGAGGAAAAAATCAATTGTTCAATGTACATAACAGTGACTGCTTACGATTCGAATCAGTTTACAGCCACTATTCAAGTGCAATCTTCTCGACCAATATACAATTCAACATATTCTTCACCGATATTGAATTTTAACGACAAGGATTTTTCATTTAAATACAATGAGTTTGAGAATTTGAATTTTAATCCTACCAATTTTGAATCTAATTTAGTTTCCGTTATTTCATTTTATAGTTTTGTTATTATTGGAATGGATGCGGATACTTTTTCAAAACAAGGAGGTAGTAAATATTTAGAAACTGCTCAAGACGTTGCTAATGTAGCCGTAACCGGTGGATATAAAGGGTGGGGACAAGCTGATGGAAATCAAAATCGATTTTTCTTGATTAACGATATGCTATCAAGTACTTTCTCTTCATTTAGAGAAGCGTTATATGAATATCATTTTGAGGGACTGGATAATATGAATATCGATTTAAAATCGGCAAAACTTAAAATTAAGGATGCCATTTCAACTCTCGGTAAAATTAATGATACTCGACCAAACGCTTTTATTACAAGGGTTTTCTTCGATGCTAAATCGGATGAAATTGTGTCTATTTTTTCTGCAGGACCTACTTTAGATTGTAAAGAATTAATAGGAAGACTGAATACTATTTCTCCAATTAATTCATCTAAATGGGCAGAAATCAAATATTAATAAGTTAAAATTAATAAATAGTAATCTCAATGCTTGCTTCACTTTCGATAAGTAATTTTGCTTTAATTGATAAATTAGAAATTGATTTTTCTGATGGTTTTTCAATTATTACCGGTGAAACGGGAGCTGGAAAATCGATATTACTTGGCGCTTTAGGATTAGTTTTAGGAAAAAGAGCTGACTTAACATCACTTAAAAACAAAGAAGACAAATGCGTTATTGAAGCGCATTTCAATATTTTAAATTATAATCTACAACCTTTTTTTGTATCTAATGATTTGGATTATGAAGACGAAACAATAATTCGAAGAGAAATATTGCCTTCTGGGAAATCCAGAGCATTTATTAATGACAGTCCTGTAAATCTTCAGGAATTACAAGAACTAAGCGTATTTCTTATTGATATTCATTCCCAACATCAAACTCAAGAACTTTTAGAAGCGCTTTTCCAATTTCAAATAATTGATTCAGTTGCCGAAAATCAAGATAACCTAAATCAATATTCAACAATTTTAAGTTCATACAAAAAAGATAAATCGCAACTTGCAGCGCTAAATATCAAATTACAAACACTATTAACGGAACAAGATTACAATACTTTTTTATTGGAGGAATTATTATCGGCTAAGTTGAAAGTGAATGAACAAGAGGAATTAGAGCAAGTATACGAGCAACTAAATAATGTCGAATTCATTAAGGAGAATCTAAATAAATCAATGGCTCTAGCCAATGAAGAACAGTTTGGAGTACTACAAAATTTGAAAGAAATCAAAATTGCTTTACAGAAAACAGTATCATTTTCACCTGAATACCAATTGTTTTTTGAAAGAATTAATAGCTTGACAATTGAATTTGATGATATTATCAATGAATTAAGTCAGCATACCGAAAATTTAATTCACGACCCTGAAAGTTTAGAATTAGTGAATCAAAAGTTGCAAAACATTTATAATTTACAAAAGAAACACCAAGTAAATTCCGTTGCTGAACTTATTGAAATTCAAAATGATTTGGATAATAAAGTGGTTTCTGTTGTAGAATTAGAATTTGAAATTAAAAAATTAGTCAGTAAAATTCAAGAAGCAACTTCTGAGTTAGATTCTTTAGCGCTATTAATTCGAACTAATAGATTGAAAGCAGTTCCAGTATTATCGGAGAAATTGATATTTATTTTAGAACAATTGGGAATGCCTAATGTGCGTTTTAATATGGAATTGAAAGAAACAGATCACTATTTTTCTAATGGAAAGGACGAATTGCAATTTTTGTTTTCAGCCAATAAAGGTTCTGAATTCGGATTGTTAAAAAAGGTAGCTTCGGGCGGAGAATTATCAAGAATAATGCTCGCTGTAAAAGCAATATTGGCGCAATATTCTAGTTTACCTACCATTATATTTGATGAAATAGATACTGGTGTTTCCGGAGAAATTGCTAATAAAATGGCAACAATTATGAAAGAAATGAGTAGTAAAATGCAAGTTTTTTCAATTACTCATTTACCACAAATTGCGGCTAAAGGGAAAACGCATTACAAGGTTTTCAAATCAATTCAAGGAAATACAACCGTGTCAGAATTAAAATTGCTAACACTTGAAGAAAGAATTGTGGAAATTGCAGAAATGTTATCCGGTAAGGATATTTCAGATTCTGCTATAAATCACGCAAAAGCCTTATTAAATTAATTTTTTTAATTTTGCAAGAAAATAAGTACAACTACTATTATTAATTTGAATTAAATAAAGAAATGATTATAGAACCAAGAATGAGAGGGTTTATTTGCTTAACAGCACATCCAAAAGGTTGTGAACAAAGTGTGAGAAACCAAATAGACTATGTTAAGTCAAAAGGAACAATTGACGGTGCCAAAAAAGTTTTAGTAATTGGAGCATCGACAGGTTTCGGATTGGCATCAAGAATTACTAGTGCTTTTGGTTCTAATGCTTCTACAATTGGAGTATTTTTTGAAAAACCACCTACTGAAGGGAAAACAGCTTCTCCGGGTTGGTATAATTCTGCAGCTTTTGAAAAATTAGCTCATGAATCTGGATTGTATGCAAAAAGTATCAATGGTGACGCTTTTTCAAATGAAATAAAACAACAAACTATAGACTTAATTAAAGCTGATTTAGGTCAAATAGATTTAGTGATATACAGTTTGGCCTCTCCAGTGAGGTTAAATCCAAATACTGGAATTCTTCACCGTTCTGTTTTAAAACCAATAGGAAATACATTTACAAATAAAACAGTTGATTTCCATACAGGTAATGTTTCAGAAGTTTCAATAGAGCCAGCAAATCAGGAAGATATTGATAATACTGTGGTTGTAATGGGTGGGGAAGATTGGCAAATGTGGATGAATGCTTTAAATCAAGCAGGGGTATTAGCTAATGATGCATTGACATTAGCTTATTCCTATATAGGACCAGAAGTTACAGAAGCAGTTTATAGAAAAGGAACAATTGGACGTGCTAAAGATCATTTAGAAGCTACTGCGTTTGAAATCACGAAACAATTAGCAAATGTCAATTGCAAAGCTTACGTTTCTGTAAATAAAGCATTGGTGACTCAAGCTAGTTCTGCAATTCCAGTGATTCCATTGTATATTTCTTTATTGTATAAAATAATGAAAGAAGAAGGATTACATGAAGGTTGTATTGAACAAATTCAACGTTTATTTCAAGATAGATTGTATACCGGTTTTGAAATTCCAACTGATGAAAAAGGAAGAATTAGAATTGACGATTGGGAAATGAGAGACGATATCCAAGAAAAAGTAGCTAAGTTGTGGGGAGAAGCTACAACAGAATTATTACCAAGTATTGGAGATTTAAATGGATACACAAGTGATTTTCATAATTTATTTGGTTTTGGATTTGATGGAGTAGATTATCAAGCTGATACTAATGAAATGGTTGGTATTTCAAGTATTTCCTAATCATAATTAATATAATAAGCCACAAATCCAAAGGTTGAGATATCCCCTTTGAGTTTGTGGTTTTTTATTTTTTAAAACAATTGCAATTGATTATCGTTTTTAGAATTATATTTGTTAAAAATTAAACAAACACCCTAATATAAAAATGTATTTTTCAATAATTATTCCCGTTTATAATCGTCCAGACGAGATAAAAGAGCTTTTAGATAGTTTAGTCCAAACAAACTATAAAGAAGATTTTGAGGTAGTTATTGTTGAAGACGGCTCAAGTTTGACTTGTGAAAATGTAATAGATACATTTAATAGTAAATTAAATATATCTTATTTTATTAAAGAGAATACTGGCCCCGGAGATTCTAGAAATTTTGCTATGAAGAAAGCAAAAGGAGAGTATTTTTTAATTTTCGATTCGGATTGTATTATTCCTGTAAACTATTTATCAGAAGTTTCAAAACAATTAAAACAAGAATATGTTGATTGTTTTGGAGGTCCCGATAGAGCGATGGCTAGTTTTTCAAACCTTCAAAAAGCGATAGATTTTACAATGACTTCCTTTTTAACAACCGGAGGAATTCGCGGTGGATCTGAAAAAGTTGATCGCTTTCAGCCACGTAGTTTTAATATGGGATTATCAAAAAAAGCTTTTGAAACATCAGGTGGTTTTGGTAATATTCATCCAGGTGAAGATCCTGATTTATCCATAAGATTGTGGAAATTGGGTTTTGAGACAAGGTTATTTTCCTATGCATTTGTATATCATAAAAGAAGAATCGATTGGGATAAATTTTACCTTCAGGTAAATAAATTTGGTAAAGCAAGACCAATTTTGAATAGTTGGTATCCAGAATACAATAAGTTAACCTACTTTTTACCTTCTGTTTTTATCGTAGGATTTTATTTTTCAATATTCTTATTGATCTTCGCTCAAGATTTACTTCTTAAATTGTATTTTATCTATTTCCTAATTTTATTTTTGGTTTCAACCTATAAATCAAAAAACTTTATTGTGGGCTATTTATCAGTAAAAGCGGCATGGAAACAGTTTTCAGGTTATGGTTTTGGGTTTTTAGAATCCTTTTATAAAATCATTCTTTTAAGACAGCAACCAGAACAAGCTTTTCCTGAATTATTCTTTAAGAAATGACAAAAATTGTTGGATTAACTGGAGGAATAGGTAGCGGTAAAACAACTATTGCTAATCATTTAAAATCGCTGGGAATTCCAGTTTATAATTCTGATGAACAAGCAAAAAAGATTCTTTATTTACCTAAAACTATAAAATCTTTAGAGGCAACTTTTGGTATTAGTATTTTTACTAATGATTTTCTTGACAAAGAAAAACTATCCAAACTTGTTTTCAATAACCCGAATCAATTAAAGCTATTGAATCAAATTATTCATCCGGCTGTTAAAGCCGATTTTGATAGTTGGCTTACAGCCAATGAAAATTCGTTACTTGTTATAAAAGAAGCAGCAATATTATTTGAAACTGGAAGTTATAAAGATTGTGATGTTGTAATTTCTATTTCTGTCCCTCAAGAAATTAGAATTCAAAGAGTTATTGAAAGAGATCATTTAACATATGAAGAGGTAATGTCGAGGATTAACAATCAATGGACAGATGAGATGAGAAAAAATCATAGCGATTATGTTGTTGAAAATCAAGACATTGAAAAAGCATGTTCGCAAACTGAAGAATACATTAAAATTTTATTAAATTACTAAAATAAACTAAAATTGTTAATGTTTGGTTAATACATTAATAGAATAAATGTTAAAATATTAAATTTGATTGATGAATAAATTATTTTTCCGATTATTAATTGTCTTAATGAGTTTATCCCTAATTGGGATAATTTTAGTACAAGTATATTGGTTTAATTCTTCCTTTCAGAATAATGATGAACAATTTCGTTTTCACGTTCAGCAAGCGATAGTAAATGTTGCTAATAAATTACAAAAAAGAGAAGCGTACAGTTTTTATGACAAATACAATCGATTTAAGGACAGCACCGGAAAAGCACCTCAAAAGAAAGATTTATTAGAGTTCTATTATGTTCAAAAGAATACGGAAACCAATGAAACCATTATTTATTCTAACAGTATAATTGCAGAAGATTATTCAATTTCATCTTCAATTTTTAATAAAAAAGTTGATAGTTTTAAATTAAAGAGCTTTTCTAGTAAAAGATCTACGGAGATTTACAATAATAATAAAATTGACAACTCTTCTGTTCAAAACAGTATAATTCCAGATTCTAAAATTCAAAAATCAGGAAGTTTAGATCTATTAGATAATGCGCAGTTTGAGATATTCTTTAAAGATATTGCTTCAACAATGCCTATTCAAGAAAGAATTTCTAAAGAGGACCTTCAAAGATTATTGTTAAATGAGTTGGATGAGTTTGGTATTAAAACACCTTTTGAGTATGGAATATATAGTAATGGTTTAGCAACTAAAATTAAATCTGAAAAGTTTAATTACGATAAACACAATACCTATTCAATTCCTGTATTCTCAGATAATGAAGGTGTAAGTTCTTATCAATTATTGGTTAGTTTTCCACATAAAAAGACGTTTTTATTTTCGGAATTATTAGGAATTACTGTATTGTCAATAATTTTTACTTTGATAATTATAATAGCTTATTCTAGTGCTTTAAATCAATTGATCCGTCAAAGACAGATTTCTGAGATCAAAACAGATTTCATAAACAATATGACCCATGAATTTAAAACACCAATTGCAACTATTAATTTGGCTTTGGATGCGATTAAAAATCCAAAGATAATTGAAGATAAAGAAAAAGTCCAGCGCTATTTACAAATGATTAGGGATGAAAATAAAAGGATGCATGCGCAGGTGGAGAATGTATTGCGAATTTCTAAGTTAGAAAAAAGAGAATTAGAAATCAATAAAGAAAATAATAACATACATGATATTATTGAAGAAGCTGTAGAGCATATAAATTTGATAATTGAAGATCGACAAGGTTCTATTACAACCCATTTCGAAGCCAATAGAACATCAGTATTGTTAAATGACGTTCATTTTACAAATGTAATTGTAAATATTCTAGACAATGCAATTAAGTATTCGCCTGATGTGCCAGTAATAGACATTTATACTGAAAATGTAAAAGACTTTATTATAATTAAAATTAAAGATCAAGGAGCAGGTATGAGTAAAGTTGCTCAGAAAAGAATTTTTGAAAAGTTCTATAGAGAACATACTGGAGATTTACATAATGTTAAAGGTCATGGATTAGGTCTAGCCTACGTTAAGAAAATTGTAGAAAATCATGATGGAGAGGTTTATGTAGAAAGTGAAAAAGGAAAAGGAAGCACATTTATAATAAAATTACCACTAATTAATTAATATATTATGGAAACAGACAACAAAAAAATTCTTTTAGTAGAAGACGATCAAAATTTCGGTGCCATTCTAAAAGACTATTTAATGCTAAATGATTTTGATGTTACATTGGCTAAAAATGGAATGGAAGGTTTTGAAAAATTCAAAAAAGACACTTACGACTTATGTATTCTAGATGTAATGATGCCATATAAAGACGGCTATACACTTGCAAAAGAAATAAGAGAGAAAAATAAAGAAGTGCCTATAGTATTTTTAACAGCCAAATCTATGAAAGAAGATGTGTTAAAAGGATATAAAGTAGGTGCAGATGATTATTTGAATAAGCCTTTTGATTCTGAAGTTTTGTTGATGAAAATTAGAGCTATAATTCAAAGAAAATCTACTGATACAAAAACTGACGCTGCCAAATTTGAATTTCAAGTAGGAGCTTTTCATTTGAATTCTAAGTTGCGATTCTTGACTTATAAAGATCAAGAGTCAATTAAATTATCTCCAAAAGAAAATGAATTACTTAAATTATTAGTACTCTATGAAAATGATTTAATGCCAAGAGAGTTAGCATTGACAAAAATCTGGAGAGACGATAACTACTTTACCTCTAGAAGTATGGATGTTTACATTGCAAAACTTAGGAAATACCTAAAATTAGATTCAAATGTAGAAATTTTAAACATTCACGGGGAAGGATTTAGATTAGTAATCAAAAATAAAACTTCAGATAAATAAAATAAAAAACTCCGAGAAATCGGAGTTTTTTATTTTAAATTAACTTCTAAAGCAAAACTTGTTTTCACTTCCTTTGTAATGTTAAATTGAATTTTATTTTGGTAGTCGCATTTATTGATATAAATCGTATCATTTAGAGACAATTCTTTTAAGAAATTCATTTCAAATGAATTTATTTTTTGGTTTAAAATGATATCGGGTTTAACATAATCCAAACACCATTCTAAATATTTTACGTTATTGACATGATTTACAATATCTAAATCGGATAATAGAACTTTTTTTTTATTAATTATTTCTAAGGAATCCGCTAAATTAATTTTTGATAAACTTAAAGCAGTAGCTTTTCTATCTGGGAATAATTCAAAATGTGATATAGGTAATTTTAATTCTTCAGGTCTTCTAATTTTAGTATTAAAAACAACCCAGAAAGTTTCAGAACCTATTATTTTAATTCCATTTAAAAGTACTTCAATAGCTCTTACGGAACGAGAGTTTTCCAAATTATTTATCCATGTATTTATTGTAATTTCGTCTTTCCACTTAGGTAGTTTGGTAATTTCAACCCGCATTCTACTTAATACCCATGCTTGATTAAATTCCTGCATGTCAGTGAAACTAATCCCACCCAATTCTGAATGTGCAGCTGCGGTTAATTGAATTAAATTACATAAATCGGTATATTTTAAATAACCATTTGGGTTGCATTGCGTAAAATTAATTTCCCAAATTTTACTATACACAGATGTAAATTCATTTGAAATCGGCATGTTAAATTTTATTATTTATATATTCAATGATTTCAATTAGGTTTGCATCATGGTTGAACCATTTGGTTTCCTGATTTCTTTTGAACCAAGTTAATTGTCGCTTTGCAAAACGACGAGTATTTTTTTTAATTTCTTCAATTGCAAATTCTAAAGTTATTTCATTATCAAAATAACTAAACAATTCCTTGTAGCCAACAGTTTGCAGTGCATTTAAGTCTTTATTTGGATAAACATTATTTGCTTCCTCTACTAAACCTTTGTTCATCATTAAATCAACACGTTGGTTTATTCGGTCATAAATAATTTCCCTTTGTGCCTCTAAACCAATTAAAATTGATGCAAATTCTCTTTGATTTTTTTTCTGATTGATAAAAGTAGAATAGGGTTTTCCAGTTCCAATACAAACTTCTACAAATCGCATCATTCTTTGGGGGTTTAAGAGTGTTTGAGGATTTTTTTTAGTAAGTTCTTCGTAGTAATTGGGGTCTAGTTTTTTTAAGTTTTCTTGTAAATATTCTATCCCATTTGTTTCATATTCTGATATTACAGAATTTCTTATGCTTTTATCAATTTCAGGAATAGCATCAAATCCTTTTAAGATAGCATCTACGTATAATCCGGAACCACCAACAAGTATTGCGAAATCATTGGTTTTAAAAAGTTTTTCGAGTTTTACCAGGGCCTCTTTTTCAAAGTCACCAACATTATAATTGTCAAATATAGATTTGTTATGTATAAAGTGATGTTTTGCTGCTGAAAGTTCTAATTCGTTTGGAACGGCTGTACCAATGGTCATTTCTTTAAAAAATTGTCGGCTATCACATGAAATAATCTCACAATTGAAATGTTGAGCCAAAGCTATACTTAAGGAAGTTTTTCCTATAGCTGTTGGTCCAACAATGGTTATTAAGTATTTCATATTTTTTATAGCCCGGATAATAGTGAAAATCCCATTTTATTGCTCGGGACGAAGCAAAAAAATGGATTGCAACGAATAGCCGGAAATGGCTTCAAATAAAATTAAAATTTTACAATTTTCAATAATTTATTTTTACGAATTTGGCTTTGAATAATGTTTCTAGCATCCCGATTGTTTTGCATTGGGATGATAATATTCTTTAAAATTTCAATTTTTTGAATTTGATAATTTAAATCATAAAACGCGTAACCTCTATAAATTCCATTTTCAATTAATACGGCACTTCGTTCATGAATCGTCCTACCTTTATCTTTAAGAATCATATTTTGATCTTCAAAACTATTTTTAGAAATAAATGATGCTACCCTTGAATTATATATTTCGGGAGTAATTTCACCAATACAAGCACCGTCACATTCTTTGATTTTGTATTGAAAACAAGCGTCATTTGAAACGTATAAACCTGTTAATTTCTGACATAATTGATAGTCAGAAGTAATTCTAAACAGAGTGTTTTTTGCTTCCTGCAGAGTAGAAAAGGAGGTAATTTCTTTTTTTCGCCCATCGGCTTTTTGTAATTTCAAATTTAAGTAACCCTTTTTATCTTCCTCAGCGTACAATGCAATATTGAAAATGTTCTTTCTCTGCGCTCGATTGTAAATTGGTTTATGAATTTTAATTTCTTCACTTTCTTTTAATAAAGCAATTAGTTCACTTCCAGTTTCTTCAAAAGTAACTTTAAATACTTCTGATTGTATTTTTATTGATTTTTTGTCAATTCCAGTAAAATGTTGATTGATTCTTTTTTTTATATTGTTACTTTTTCCAATATATATTATTCTACCTTCTTCATTATGAATATAATACACTCCAGTTTTTGAAGTTATACTTTCTAATATTGAATATAATTTTGGAGTGATTCCTTTCAGTACTTCTGTTTTAATTAACTCTTGAACTATTGATTTTTCAGTGTCTTTTGCGAGTAACAATTGAAACAATTTTAACGTTGCTAATGCATCTCCACTGGCACGATGTCTGTCGGCCATAGGAATTCCAAGTGCGCGAACTAGTTTCCCTAGGCTATGCGAAGGTTGTTCGGGTAATAATTTTTGTGATAATTCTACAGTGCATAGGGTTTGCTTGTTGAAATCGAAACCCAAACGTCTAAATTCTGTTCGTAATACTCGATAATCAAAAGCGGTATTGTGAGCTACTAAAACACAGTCATTTGTGATTTCAATTATCCGTTTAGCAACTTCATAAAACTTAGGAGCACTTCTTAACATTGCATTATTGATACCTGTTAATTTAACAACAAAAGGTTGAATAGGAATTTCAGGATTTACTAAACTGATAAATTGATCTACAATTTCGTGACCGTCAAATTTATAAATTGCGATTTCAGTAATTCCTTCTTCGTTGAATTGCCCTCCGGTGGTTTCTATGTCGAGTATGCAGTAAATTTTTTTTAAGTTTAAGTTTATATTAACGTCCTCCAAAAATACTACTACCAATGCGAACCATTGTACTTCCACATTCTATTGCAAGTTGGTAGTCGCCGGACATTCCCATAGATAAGATATTTAGATTTTGTAATTGATCAAAAATAGATTTCAAATGTTCGAATTCATTCTTCAATTGATTTTGATTAATAGTAAATGTTGCCATTCCCATTAAACCAACTATTCTAATGTGGTTTAAGTTATTGTAGGATTCTGATTTTAATAATTCATTTAATTCCTGTTCATTTAAACCAAATTTAGTTTCTTCTTCAGCAATATGAATTTGCAATAAACAGTCTATTTTTCTATTGTTTTTTTTGGCTTGTTTGTTTATTTCCTCTAATAATTTCAAACTGTCTACACCGTGAATCAAGCTTACATAAGGCGCCATGAATTTCACTTTATTAGTTTGAATGTGACCAATCATATGCCATTGAATGTCTTTGGGCATTTGTTCCCATTTTTCAGTCATTTCTTGGATTTTATTTTCACCAAAAATTCGTTGGCCTGCATTGTAGGCTTCCATCAAATCTGAAATAGGCTTTGTTTTTGAAACAGCAACAAGAGTTACTCTTTCCGGTAATGAAGATTTAATACTAAGTAAATTTTCTTTTATTGACATTTAAAATCCAATTAGGAAAGGAATTGTTTTGCAATTTTCTCTGCTTTTTTACTCTCACTATAATCATAGAAACCTTCACCAGATTTAGAACCTAATTTTCCTGCGCGAACCATATTGACTAGGAGTGGGCAAGGAGCGTATTTTGGGTTTTTGAAACCGTCATGCATAACATTTAATATGGCTAAACAAACGTCCAGTCCAATAAAATCAGCTAGCTGGAGTGGACCCATTGGTTGCCCCATTCCTAATTTCATAACGGTGTCAATTTCATAAACACCAGCCACTTTATTGTATAAGGTTTCAATGGCTTCATTTATCATTGGCATCAAAATTCTATTGGCCACAAACCCAGGATAATCATTAACTTCAACTGGAGTTTTTCCTAATTTTTCAGATAATTGCATGATGATTTTAGTAACTTCATCAGAGGTGTTATAACCACGAATAATTTCTACTAATTTCATAATTGGCACTGGATTCATAAAGTGCATTCCGATAACTCTTTCAGGATGAACAACTACAGATCCAATTTGAGTAATTGAAATAGAAGAAGTATTGGTAGCTAAAATTGTATTGTGCGAACAAAAGTCATTCAATTGTTTGAAAATACTCAATTTTAAATCTACATTTTCTGTTGCAGCTTCAACTACTAAATCAACACCTACAACGCCATCTTTAATATCGGTATAAGTAATAATATTAGAAATAGTTTTTAGTTTGTCCTCTTCAGTTATTGTTCCTTTTAAAACCATTCGATCTAAATTAGTAGCAATAGTTGCCATTCCTTTATCTAATGATTTCTCAGAAACATCTATTAGTTTAACGGTGAATCCACTTTGAGCAAAGGTATGAGCAATTCCATTACCCATTGTACCCGCTCCAATTACAGCAATTATTTTCATATATTATTTATTAAAGCAATCAATTATTTGATAAGCAACTCGTAACGCATTAGTCCCTTGTTCTAAAGTAACAACGGGAGTTGTGTCATTATTTATGGCATTTGCGAAGGATTCCAATTCGTCTAAAATCGCATTATTTTGTTCTACTTCTGGGTTTGCAAAATAGATTTGCTTTTTTACACCTTCAGCATTTTGTAGGATCATATCAAAATCTCCTGGTACTTCTGGAGCATCTTTCATTTTTACCACTTCACATTTTTTCTCTAAGAAATCCACAGAAATGTAGGCGTCTTTTTGGAAAAATCTTGACTTTCGCATGTTTTTTAATGAAATTCTACTTGCCGTTAAATTGGCTACACAACCATTTTCGAATTCTATTCTAGCATTAGCAATGTCTGGAGTTTCACTAATTACCGAAACACCACTTGCATTAATCAATTTTACCTCTGATGGAACTACGCTCAAAATAGCATCTATATCATGAATCATCAAATCTAAAACTACCGGTACATCGGTTCCACGCGGATTGAATTCAGCCAATCGATGCGTTTCAATAAACATTGGATTTTCAATCATATCCTTTGTAGCTATAAACGCTGGATTGAATCTTTCTACATGACCTACCTGTCCTTTAACATTATATTCATTTGCTAAAGCAATTATTTCTTCCGCTTCTGCTACTGTATTTGATATGGGTTTTTCAATAAAAACATGTTTACCCGATTTAATAGCTACTTTAGCACATTTGTAGTGAGATAGAGTTGGGGTTACAATATCAATAACATCTACCGCGTGAATTAAAGTGGCAATAGTATTAAATTGTTTGTAGCCAAATTCTTCAGCTATTTTTGCTCCGTTTTCTTGATTTTCATCATAAAAACCTACCAATTCGTATTTATCAGATTGTTGTAATAATCGCAAATGTATTTTTCCAAGGTGCCCGGCTCCTAAAACTCCTACTTTTAACATAACTAAGTATTTTCAACAAAAATAGCAATAAATTGATAATAAATTAATGCATTTAAAATTAAATCCATCATTTGAATTGTCAATTACTTTCTTAAATTTACATCATTAATTATAATTAGTTTTGAAAGACACAGCCAAACATCAAGGACTTAGAAATCAGCTCGTAAAATTATTGCAAGAAAAAGGGATTACAGATAAAAACGTACTGAAAGCTATTAGTACTATTCCACGACATCTATTTCTAAATTCAAGCTTTGAAGACTATGCCTATCAAGACAAAGCATTTCCAATTGGGGCTGGACAAACAATATCTCAGCCGTACACAGTAGCTTTTCAAAGTCAATTATTAGAAATTAAAAAAGGAGATAAAATTCTTGAAATAGGAACCGGCTCGGGATATCAAACCGCAGTTTTATATTTGATGGGGGCCAAAGTTTATAGCGTTGAACGTCAAAATGAGTTGTTCAAACAAACTTCAGCCTTGCTGCCAAAGTTAGGTATTCGCCCAAAACACCTTTCCTTTGGGGACGGTTATAAAGGCTTGCCAAATCACGCACCATTCGATAGTATAATCGTTACCGCTGGCGCTCCAACAATACCAAAACCACTAATGGCGCAATTAAAAATTGGGGGAAAGTTGATTATTCCTGTTGGAGATGAAAATCAAATTATGATCAAGTTGATTAGAAAAAACGAAACTCAATTTGAAAAATACGAATTAGGTGATTTTAAATTTGTTCCCTTGTTAGAGGATAAAAAATAAAACAAAACCTCTTTAGTATCAGGTTTTTATTGTCCAATAATATTTAAATACCGCTCTAAACATTCTTTCTCTGTTTGAGCAATAAACATCAAAAAATCTTCTTTGTTGTTTTTAGTTTGAGCTTTTTCCAGCGCATTGTAGTAAAGCATTCTGTTTTCGTAATCTCCTTTTATATTGGCAATTACATACCCATGTTGAAGTAAAATAAGATTCATTACTAAACGAGAACTTCTACCATTTCCATCTATAAAAGGATGAATTTTGATCATTCTTTCATGAAGTTCAGCAGCTAATAGGACAGGGTGTAATCTCTTTTTATTGGATTCATACCAAATAAAGAAATCTTCCATTTCTTCCGCTACTAAAAATGGTTGTGGAGGTAAATGAGAACTTCCTTTAATCATTACTTGTACTTTTCTATATTTTCCTGCCTCTTCAGGTTGAATACCCCTCAAAATTAAATTATGAATAGATAGTACCTCTCGTTCATTTAGTGCGGAATTTCGCTCCATTAATTGTTTAATGTAAACAATTGCCTCTTGATGATTGATAACTTCAAGATGTTCCTTCATGCTTTTTCCTGAAATTGTAAGCCCCTCATTAACAACTAAATCGGTTTCGCGAAGCGTTAATGTATTTCCTTCAATTCTATTGGTTTCGAAGGTGTATTCTAATTCTAAGGCTTGAGAAATTTTTACACTAGCTAGTTTTCTAAAAGTATCTAATTTTGCTTTTAAGACATCGATTTCATTAATAATAGTGGATAAATTAGTTGATATTTTTCTTTTGGTAATATCATAACTGTTTTCAACTTCTTCTCGAATAATATTCATCGCTTTTAAAGCATATTCGTCGTTACCTATTTCATAAAGTAATTTCTCTTTGAACCATGCTACCAATATAGTTTCTAATTCAATTTCTAATAGTGATGCTAGCTTGATTACTTGTTCTTTTGTGGGTTTTCTGGAACCACTTTCAAATTTACTAATGAGAGCTTGATCGATACCTAAGAGCTGTGCTACCTCTCGAGTCTTCAATCCTTTTTTTTCTCTAGCTTCTTTTAATAAATTTTTCATTTCAAAATAAATTTTGTCAAGACTAATTTAGTCATACATTTTCGAAAAAAAATACTATTTCAATATTCTTTTTTTATTCGATCTAAATCTCTTTTGGTATCTTGTTCTTTTAACGATTCTCTTTTGTCATATGTTTTTTTACCTCGGCATAGGCCAATTTCTAATTTAGCAATGCCTTTTTCATTGGTAAATAATTTTAAAGGTACAATAGTGAGTCCTTTTGCTTGTACACTTCTTTCGAGCCCTTTAAGTTCTCTTTTATTTAATAGTAATTTTCTTTCACTTCGAGCTTTGTGATTGAATTGATTTCCATATGTATATTCTTCAATGTAAGTGTTTATTGCGAATAATTCCAAACCGCTAAATTCACAAAAACTTTCTGTAATATTTGCTTTACCAAGACGTATTGATTTTATTTCCGTTCCTGCTAAAACTATTCCAGCAGTATAGGTTTCGATTATTTCATAATCAAATCGGGCTCTTTTATTTAATATGTTTATAGTTTTTAGCATCTTGATGCAAATGTACAATAACAATTTATTAGTTTTGTTGGTATTCAAGAACTTTTTAAACCCTTTAATTACAACATTTTATTTTATGTCAAACAATAATCCCGATCCACTTCATGGTGTTACTCTTCAAAAAATAATGGAACATTTAGTTGATTATTATGGTTTTGATACTTTAGGGAAGCTCATTACAATAAAATGTTTTACTACCAATCCTAGTATAAAATCGAGCCTGACTTTTTTGAGAAAAACGGATTGGGCTAGAAAAAAAGTCGAAGAATTGTATATTAATTCGTTATGATAGCTTTCGATGCTTCCAACGTTTATGAGTCCACAAATAATATTCAGGTTGTTCATAAATCTGTTGTTCAACCAATTTTAAAAATCGATCAGTAATCTCGTAATTCGGTTCATCTTTAGCATTTTCTGATAACACTTCTAATTCCGCTTCATAAAAGCCTCTACCTAGTTTTTTTGTTCTCAAAAAAAGAACATTCATATCGTATTTTTTTGCCAACATTTCCCCTCCGGTATGAATTGGCACTTCAATCCCCATAAATTTATTCCAATGAAAAAAAGAACCTAATCTAGGAGATTGATCACTAATTAATCCATACAAACTAAGTTTATTATTTCTATAATTGTTTGCCATTTCTGGAATAGTGTCTTTTGTAGTTATTAGTGTAGCCTTAAATTTAGATCGAATGTCACGAACCAATTTATCAAAATAGCGATTATTGATTTTTTTATAAACGGCATAACCCTCAAATGAAATTTTACTATTTATTGAAATTGCCCATTCATAACTTGCATAATGAGCGCAAAGTAAAGCGATGCTTTTCCCTTTTTTCTCTAAATAATCATAAACCTCTATATTTTTAAATTTATACCTTTTTTCCATTTCACTTTTCGAAATAGTCAGTGTTTTGATCATTTCTAAAAAAACATCGCACATGTTTTTGTAAGATTTTTTTTCAATAATTAATCTTTCTTGATCAGATAAATGGGGAAGTGTTAATGCTAAATTTTCTCTTACAATTTTTTTTCTATAACCAATAATATAGTAAGTTAAAATATAAAACCCATCTGAAAGTACATATAATAATCTAAAAGGGAGTATGGAAATACACCATAAGATAGGATATAGTAATATATAAATTAGAAATTGCATTCGTAAATTAATTTTTGCAAATATACATTAAATATTTTTTTTCCTATCGAATCTCTATTCCTAAAAAACTATCTTTACTTTTCTAATTTTATAAATTTATTACAATGAATATTTTATTGATTATTATTATTCTGTTGACTGTAGGTTTTAGTTTCAAGGGTTTTGATGATACAGTTTTTTTTAGAAAATTTGAATTTCATATTGGTAGTATTCGTTCTGGAGAGCAATTCCGAATGATCTCATCAGCTTTTTTACATGCTGACATTTCACACTTAGCCTTTAATATGCTAACCCTGTATTTCTTTGCGCCAGTTGTCTATAATTATTTAGGAAATTTTTCTTTTGGATTAATTTATTTAGGAAGTTTAATTTTTGGAAGTTTATTGACTTTGTATTTTCATTCTAATGATTATTCCTATCGTGCTATTGGCGCTTCTGGAGCGGTCACTGGAGTTTTGTATTCAGCGATTTTATTGCAACCTGATATGAATTTGTATCTATTTTTTATCCCTATCCCAATTCCAGCCTATATTTTCGGAATTGGTTACTTACTTTATTCCATATATGGAATGAAGACTAAACGAGACAATATAGGGCATACCGCTCATTTTGGTGGTGCAATTGGTGGTTTTTTAATTACATTGGCAAAAGAACCCCATCTATTTATTGACAATCTAGAAATGGTAATTTTACTAGCTATTCCAATTGTATTGTTGTTTATTTTAGCTAAGCTGGGAAAAATATAGTTTTTCAAATAAAAAAGCCCAATTAAAAATTGGGCTTTTTTTGTGGGGAGAGCAGGATTCGAACCTGCGAAGTTCACACAGCAGATTTACAGTCTGCCCT
>Ga0007787_10000160_pt1 | contig 19986 bp, 18 predicted proteins | sample LauGreFa1BDMLBSN_2_FD_59500 | JGI IMG/M metagenome (GOLD analysis project Ga0007787, IMG submission 59500) | Freshwater lake microbial communities from Lake Michigan, USA - Fa13.BD.MLB.SN | ecosystem: Environmental > Aquatic > Freshwater > Lake | place: Lake Michigan, USA | collected 2013-09-23 | reverse complement strand
TATTTCTAATTATATTATATATATTATATTTAGAAACATGATTACTCGTAAAAGACTACGGCCTGATAGAAAATCAAAAAGAAAAGGTGGTGCAAATAATAACATATCAAAAAAGACAAATACAAAAAAAGAAAATGTTCCTAAAATAACATCAGAAAAACTCAAAGAATTAAAGAGTGCTATTCTTGAAGATAATTTAGAAGCATTCAAAGAAATTATGGATACATATCGCCTGGATGTTTATAAAGATTATTTAGATAATTACTATTATAGTATTTTTATATATGTTATTGTTCAAGCAGTAAATAATAACAAAAAAGATATATTAAATTATAGTTTGCAAAAATATGGTAAAATACCTTATGATATAAAAAATGTATATACGACATTTTTTAAAAAATTAAATAAATATCCTGAAATGTATAAGTTCGCATTAGATAATTATATGTATAAATCAGACATTCTACAATTATTATTATTTAATTCAATAGATGAAAATAATTTTGAAATATTTAAATTGTTGCTAAAAGAAGGCGCAAATGTGAATGATAATACTAAATATTATAGCGATTATAATCGTTATTCAATGTCTATACCTATATTATTAATAAATAATCGTAATAAAAAAATTATTACTTATTGTATTACAAATAACTTATTTTCGGATAATAACATAGAATTTATTATAAAACATTTAGAGAATATTAATGAGACTTATTTAACAGCATTATTATTTGATAAAGTGATGATAAAAAAAGACAGTAAATTAAATAATGTAATAGACTATTTTGTTGTAAATAATATGAAAGATGAATTAGCAAAAGCATTGGAATTAGGTTATAATCCTGATGGAGAACCAATTGAAAAAGGAAAGATTAAACATTATCCATTATTTACTGCTGTTGAAAAAGGTAATGTGGAAATAGTTATAATACTATTAAAATATGGGGCTAATCCTAATATTAAAGATATTTATGGTAAATCGTCTATATTAGAATACACTATAATATTATTACCTAATAATGTTAATCCTGAAACAAGGGAAAAATATAATTCATATATAGAAATAATTAAATTATTACTGGAAAATGGGGCAAATCCCAATAAAGAACCTGAATATATAATTCCACCTAAAAAACCATATCCTAAAAATATGCTATTTATTAGTAAACTTACTTCTATAATAAGTTTATTAGATACTGTAAATAATAAAACTGTATATGATTTACTTAAAAAATATGGAGCCAAAGATACTATTGGAATAAAACTCTCATTTATTCATAAATATCCATCTATAGAATATAAAGAACATGAAATTCTGGATTTATCAAATAGAGGCCTTACTAAAATACCAAATGATATTTTAAATAAAAAATATAAAGCACTCATATTATCACATAACAATTTATCAGATATATCATTATTGAAATTATATAATATGGGTGTTAAATATTTAGATTTATCTTATAATCCTAAATTAACTGAATTAAATATAGATTTGAAAGGCCTTAAGATTTTGAATATATCTTATTCCCCTATAGAATATATACAAGAATTACCTAATAGCTTAGAAGTATTAGCAGCATTTAACTGTAATATTAAAGATATTGGTAAATTTCCTGCTGTAGATATGAATAATAGTAATATTATATATCCAGAAATAATTCTTAATGGCAATCCTTGCCCTATTGGATTTATTAATGGTTATGGTTCAATTTCTCGTTACAGTAATAAGCGTATTCATCGCACAATTAATTTTGGAAATGAAATGATTAATACAACTATTCTTCCAAAAGGAACTATCTTGTTTAGAGGTTCTAATAAAAAGTTATTAAATGATGATTTTAAAGGGCTTACTATGGATAGTAAACATCATTTATATCCTTATTATAATGTATTTTTTTACCCATATCCATATGCTGTTGATAAAATATTTAAGTTTGAATATATGTATATATATGTATTAACACATGATGTAGAGATTGTATTAGGTGTGGAACCTTCTACAAATGTTCGCACTGATAGATTTGGTAAAGATAATTCTTATTTAACAACATGTAGCGAAATAAAAATAAGTAATAATCCTAAAATACAGGGGCATGAATATGACCCTTGTTTTACTGGTAGTTTTATTCAGGAATATCCTAATGTAGTTGGTATGATGGTTATGGCAGAACAAGATACAATGGTGCATATAGATACTGTATTTAATGAGCGTTTCTTTACAAAATATCGTTCCAATTTTATAGACAATGTAACAAATGTAGGTGTCCCTGAAATTATATTATATCCATTAACTTCTAAAAGTATTAAAGAATTGGTTGTTAAACCATATATGACAAATAAATTATCTAATAATGAACGCTCAGCCTTTTTTGTTAATAATACCCTAAATAAGAATCGGTTGAACTCTATCTTTAATGATAAGGCTCAAAAACCACTTGACAATAGAAGATTATTAGAAACAAATCATAAAAAAACTATTCATAATAATAACAATTATAGTAGCCATAATAACTACAATAACTATAACTACAATACATGGTCAGGTGGAGTAGATTCTAATACAAACTCTAATACAAACTTTAATAATAATTATAAGTTTAAAAAGATTCCTATTCTTAATAATAATTCTAATGATAACTCTACTTATATTTCTAATAGTAATTCAAATAATAGTTATGTTTTACATAAAAACCATATAGCGAAATATAGTCCAGCATATAATGAAGAAGAAAATAACGAAGAAGAAAATAATACTAAAAACAGAAATTTCTTGAAAAGAGAAGACTTTAATTATGCCTTATTTGATGTGGTAAAACATACATCGGGTTTTGAATATGATGATTTATGGATGTTTTTAGAAGCAGGTTTTTCACCTCTTGGCTCTGAATTAATATATAGTTTATCAAATAATTATAATCCTAAAACATCTCTATATGGTTCACTGCAAAATTATCATCTTACTATTGATATGGCAACCAAAATGTTTGTAGTGTATGAATTATGTGAGCCAGAAATTCAAGCACGATGTATTCCTATTGAAGAACCCTATAAATTGCGTTATCTTAATAATAATTATGGTATATAATTCATGTATATAGACCTACAAGTAAAATATCAGTATAAATATAATTATAATATAAATACAATATATCTTTAACAAAATTTGAGTTAGACATATTGTAAAATGATTGATGTAAAATGCGCGTATCTTCTTTCTCTTCCGGTTTTAGACAAATGGATTCATTAAACACTGGCTCATCTGTAATAGAAAGTCCCGTAAAATCTCCACGCAGTGGATTTAATTCCCCATTATTCAAAGCAAAAACAGATATCCTCGCAGACTTTGAGGATTCGGAGGACTTAAAGAAGGCTTTAAATGGGAAAGTGGAAGAATCCTTTGTTGAACCCATCTTACAAGAAAATCCTAACCGATTTACACTTTTCCCTGTTCAAAAGCAACGCCTATACAATTTATATAAAAATCATGTTGCCGTTTTCTGGACACCCGAAGAAATCGATATCACCAGAGACTTAAAGGATTGGGTGAAGCTAACAGAGAACGAACAATTCTTTATTAAGAACATTCTTGCATTCTTTGCTGGTTCTGATGGGATTGTTCAAGAAAACTTATCAACACGCTTTATGGCTGAGGTTCAGCTTCCAGAAGCACGCGCGTTCTATTCAGTCCAAAATATGATAGAAACAATCCATTCCGAAACTTATTCACTCCTTATTGATACCTATATTGACGATAAGGTTGAAAAGGATAAACTTTTCCGCGCAATTCAGACGATTCCTTGTGTAAAGCTAAAAGCAGAATGGGCACAGAAATGGATTCAAGATAAAGAATCTGATTTTGCCACTCGCCTTATTGCATTTGCTATTGTTGAAGGTATTTTCTTTAGCGGCGCTTTCTGTGCTATCTTCTGGCTAAAAGAACGCGGTCTAATGCAGGGCTTGACTGTCTCCAATGAACTTATTAGTCGTGATGAAGGGCTCCATTGTGAATTTGCGTGTGAACTCTACAAGGAAATTGAAAAGAAGTTGCCTAAGTTGAAGGTTCATAAAATTATTCGTGAAGCTGTTGATATTGAACGCCAGTTTATTACAGATTCTTTACCATGTAATCTTATTGGAATGAACTCTGAATTAATGATTCAATATATTAAGTTTGTTGCTGATAGACTCTCAACACAGCTTGGATATGGGAAAATATATAATACTACAAATCCATTTGATTTTATGGAACGCATCTCCCTTGAAGGTAAGGATAACTTCTTTGAAAAGAGGGTAACTTCCTATGCAAAAGCAGGTGTGGGTAAAAAACAAGAGGAAATGTCCTTTAGTTTAGATGCTGACTTTTAAATTAAACTATTAGGTTTTCATTTATTTCTTAACTGATAGAATAACAAAAATAAAAATAGATAATAGAAATGAGGATTGGTGAATTATTTTTAATGCTCTTCTACGGGCTTGCTTTGTTCGTAGTGGTGTATATTGTTTACGGTCTGTTTATGAAAAAACCTGTTAATACTTCTACAACTGTTATTTATGAAACACCGACTCCTGTTGTAAGTGATGTAATTTATGAAACTCCTGTTGTATATCCTTGGTATGGTGGTTATAATTACTGGCCCTATTGGTGGCCTACTGGATATTGGGGTGGTGGTTATGGAGGAGGTGGTTGGGGATATTCCACCCGTCCTTGGCGTTATGGTGGTGGAGGTCATAGACCCCATGGAGGATGGAGAGGGGGCGCTGGTCGTATGGGAGGAGGTGGTCGTATGGGAGGGGCTGGTCGTATGGGAGGAGGTAGGGGTGGTGGTGGTAGAGGTGGTCGTTAAACAGAAAGCCAATTAGGAGTAGAACGCTTTGTATATTGTATTAATCCTCTTTCTTTTTTTGATGTATTATAATAATTCCTATATGATTTAACTGGGTCATATTTATTTCCATCCAATACCTTATATTCATCATCCATCGCAATAGCAAATGGAGTCCGAAGAGGACATTTCATATTCTCTGGTAAATTCTGATATAACCAGACAATATGTTTTTCGCAAGAATGCTCTTTATTATAACGATATGTATATTCTATTGCTAATTCCAAACCCAATGTTGCTAACCACTTATAATTTCCGATTGTTTCACGAGCCCACTTTGCACACGGATGATTTACATGACAAGGGCGATATCCTCTCATATTTGGAGAAGAATCGGGTGAAGGAGCGGTTTTCATTGACTCTGGTTCTTCCAGATTTTTTTGATATTTCGCCAAAGTTATTGGGGCTTTATAATTGACAAGTTCTGGATATGCTTTTACCCAATGCGCTGTATATAAGAGCTGAACTGTTTCTAAAAGCATCTTTACTACATGTTTATCTACATGCCATTTGGCGGCCTTCCTTTGATTTAAGTGAAGCACAAATATATTCATTTTAAAGTGGTTGAGGGGATTTAAAGCCCTTTAAGTTATCAAATTTGATTATAGTGAGCATAAAATTTGATTTGTGTTTGGGGCCTAAAACTGGCAGATATACAAATGAGTAATACATATGAACACAAGGTCATCCGCGGAATCCCCTTCTACAAGAAGCGAGATACTGCATCCAGCACAGCAACTGATGGAATCCTCTACACTTTTGACCAATACCATGAACCAATCGCAATTGGGACATATGACGCAACAACCGATAATATTGTCCTCAAATCTGACTGGGAACAACTCATCTCATCCAGACTTACCGAGTTTAGAACAGGAATATCAGAAGTTGAAAGAGACAAACTCCGCGAAAACATTACCAAGCCTTCAAAGTCGCGCAAAACCACACGAAATCCTAGAAAAACCACAAAAACTAAAAGTCCTAAAAGTGAATAAAGAAGATATCTTAGCACTCTGTCAAATGATTAGCGAATATCGCGAACAATTTGATTAGTTTAAATTGATTTCTTTATACAATTCTTTATACAATAAATTAAATAACTAAAATATAATAAAACAGATATATTTTTTATTTATTATCTATGACTATTTTAAGAACAATTACAGCAAGGTCCTCCATTAATAATTGAAAAGAGTGAATTACATACTTGGCATGAAGTAGGTGAAGAGAAACTTGGTGGATTCCCAGTAGCAGTCCCATAATTCATTGCCATTGCTCTTGATTGTGCCTGAACTTGTGCCTGAAGATAGGCAATACGCTCTTGGTTTGATTTAAACATTTGATAGGGCTGTGTTAAAGTTCCAGTATCTTTTATAGCTTGATTTGTATTATTTATATTTGTAAATATTGTATTATTTGCTGCACCCTGAATAATTTGGCTAAAATTAGACCCAGTATTTAAAGGAAAATTTGGATTCCTCTGAGCATAAGTGGCAAAATTCGGGTTTTGCGGAGCATTATAAGGTGGTGCTGGACAATTCAACGGTTGAAATACGCCTCTTTGTCTTGTTCTTGGAGTTGCCATTCTATTTCTTTATAAATAGATTTTTATTCCAAGACAGCCTAAAGTTTACAATTCTTAATTTACATAAAACAAAGAGGAATGTCTCAGCAAAATACTCTGAATGCTCCTAAGTTTCTAAATCTAAATACAAATACATATAATGATGAACGCACTCTGATTCTTTTAGATAATCAGGATACATATGTAAATTGGAGTAAATGGGCGAATGTTGTTATTGGATTAGAAGGCTATAAAAAATGGTCTCAATATAAAACAAATATTGTCGGAATTATCATAACAAAAACGGAGTTTGAAAATAGCAATAAAAACTGGTTTGAAGATTTATTCCGTGTCTCAAAAAAAGTAGCCGTTATCTATATCTCTCAAAAAGTCCTATCTCTAAAATCTGAAGAATACTGGATTGAGAATTATGATAACTTAATTCATCTTGAAAATGCGTGTAATACATATCCTTATATTCAAGATGAATGGGAACATACCCACGGAGACGCTCTCGCAATTATGTCAATGATTATGCGTTATAGATATATTGTTCATTCTGAAAATGTATCCATTAGTAAAGAACGCCTTACTATTCTATCTGATTATGGAATTCAAGTGAATCAAAAAATGATTCCCAATCAATGCTGGCTATTCCTACAATACTTTAAACATTCTGTTAATAAACGCTATAGAGAAATCAAAGAATGCCTCGCTAAAAACTGTGAAAATGATTATATTGATAAGATTGTCCTCATAACAGAAAAGGAATATTCTGCTGAATGGACTCGGACTCGTGGCTCGGACAAAATTCAGGAAATCATTTTAGGAAGGCGATTGACTTATACGGACTTTTTACGGACTGTCTCGGATGTAGCTCCTGATAATTGCTATGTTATACTGGCAAATGCGGACATTTATTTCGGAGAATCTCTAAAGGAGTTATGGTCAGTTGATATGAAAAATAAAATGTTTGCTCTTCTTCGTTGGGATGTTCCTGATGGAGTAAATAGAGAAAGTAAGGCTCAATTATTCGGGCCTCGCACAGATTCACAGGATTCATGGATTTTCTTAAGCGATTCTATCAAACAGAAGAATTGGGGAGATTATAGTAAATTTAATTATCAACTTGGAAAACCTGGATGCGATAATCGTTTTACATCAGATATTCTCCGTATGAAATTCCTTGTATGTAATCCAGCTCTAACACTCAAATCCTACCATTTACATAACTCAGAAGTCCGTAATTATTCCACATCTGAATATATTCCAAGTGATGTCTATCTTTGTATTGAACCAACTCGGATTTTGGATATGAAACAAGTTGCAACTCCTACTGGGCAAAAACCAGAATATCTTGATAATGAATCCGTTGAGTTTGAAGTAAAGAGCTCATCTGTTTCCAATGGTATAACTTACTGCACTATGTTGGAAAAAGAGGAACGATTTAAATGGGAACCTGGTGTGGATAATTATTATTTTGATAAGATTCCTATTTATAATTGGAAAAATGCGTGTGTTTCTACAAATGGATTAGTGTATGATTTGTGGAATATCTATACTGGGACACATGTAAAAACACATAATTATTGGGAAAAAACAAATGTGGATATTTTTACTCCATTAGAGGGTCGTCTAAAAGTCCTGGCGATTCCATTTGAGAATAACTCCGTTTTTGAAAAAGCGGATGTATATTGCCTGGAATATCTATCCAGAGTTGCCAGACTCCTAAAGGAGCATCCTGGTGCATCATTCTGGATTCCAAAGGAGTTTGTTATTTTTGTCCGTCAATTTGAATGGAAATCGGATAAACTTGCAGCAATCCAATATAATCCCGATGTAGCTTGTTATGCTCAAGATGTTATTGGATTCCTACCAGGCCCACATGAATTAGGAAAAGAAGACATTGATTCTTTGCGCGAATTATATCCTTTATGGATGAATCAGCCTGTTCAGGAGTCTTGTGTTATTATTTATGATGATATTCTGAATGAAGAAATTGAAGATAGGATTGGAGAACTCTTAGGAGAAAATTGGTCTATTACAACAGTTGATTCTGGGAAAACAGGGCAATTTAATGAAGTTGTAGGGGCTCAACTCTGTATCTTTATTGGAGGAAAGAAAACAAAAGAAAAATGGTCCAGATTATGGGCTCTACCGCGTGAATGCTGTGTTATTGAATTCCAGCAAGAATCCGATATTGACGGCGAATTCCAACATCTCGCACATGTAGCAGGTCTTAAATCATGGGTCTATCTATTAGGTCGTGCGAATAAATCAGACAAACAGCAGAAAATCTTAGAAAGTATTGAAAAATGGCTTAATAAAAATCGCGATGAACTTTTTTCAGAATAAAGAGTATAGGATGAAAAATGGGTAATGCTCTTGGAAGGAAAAGGAATATAATTGTTCCACTAAATCCGAATGATACTATAACTGATTCAAAGCCATTGGATGGAAAAGGAAAGTATATTCATGAGGACGGTTCAAAATATATTGGGAAATTTATGGATGGAGGATTTGAAGGAAAAGGAGTTGTAAAATATAGCGATGGGACTATTTATGAAGGAAACTGGTTATCAAATAACAAACATGGTAGAGGTACACTTCTTTTTCCGACAGGGGAAACATATAAGGGTGATTTCTTATATGATGAAATACATGGATGGGGGACTTTGATATATTCATCAGGTGATTTTTATGAAGGCCAGTTTTTATTTGGTTGTCAAAATGGAATTGGAACATATTATAATATAGAAAAGAAGAGGCTATATCATGGCCAATGGTTTAATAATATGTTCCACGGGCACGGTATATATTATCATGAAAACGGGCGAAAAATGTATGATGGGCATTGGAAAAATGGATTAACACACGGATATGGTTCTTTATATGATGCGAATGGGAAACGAATCTATCGCGGAATATTTACAGATGGATATATGTATAAACCAAACTCAAATATGTCAATATCTTCAGTTGAAAGTAGTGCGAATAGCACACCTATATTATCAGGAATATCAGTTGAACAAGATATTTATCCAACAGATAAACCTGGTGAATCTGAAAAAGAGAAAAATAAGAAAAATATGTTAAAGAACCCTATATACAAAGTTCTACATGAAAATTTATTTACAAATATATTTCCTCAACTAAACAAGGATATTAATACAATTAATGAAACAACTGAATCAGATGATAGTTCTCAAGATAAAATGGAATCAAGTAAGATACCATTTGAGCCTCTACAATCACGAAGGCCTGTCTCTTTTCGTCTTAAAAAGGAAAATAGTAATGAGAGTAATAAAACAACCACAAACTTTATTTTACCTGCTCTTAATTTATCAGCTCTTAACTTGAATACACAGGGTGAAAATAATGAACACTATAATAATGAAAAATTTAAAAAAATAGATTCTAAATATGAAATTCTACAAATACAGAATAAACATAATGTTAAGTTACCAGCTATTATAAATCCTCTTAGTATTCTCAAAGCGATTAATAATACTCCTGATTTGAATAAACCAACTTTGTAATTAGATGGGTGCGTGTTTTAGCTGTAAAAGAAATAAAATAGCTCCAAATCTTTATGCTCATAAGAAAATACAATTATATTCACATCCAGACGGTTCAATATATGCTATTGATAAAAATGGTCATGGAATAAAAATATTTTCAAAAGAAGAGTTTCTAGGTAAAACTATAATTGAAAATATAGCAACTACATATGAAAACAATGAATTAACCGTTAATACTATAACAAGTATATAATTATTTTGTTAATTGTTTCATTACAACATTTACTAAATACCACTTAAAGAGTTTCATAGATGCCTCCGCATCTTCTGATGCGCTGTGCTTTCCTGTTTGTATGTTATTCCCCACATAGTTTTTAAGAAGAACTTTTAGCTTTTTTGGTTGTAGAGGCCCACCCCATTCTGGTCTTCTCATAAAAAGAGGTATTTCAGTTGAATCCCAACGCCTTGATTTTGGAATAGGTATTCCTATAGCATTTATATCATTTTGAAGTCCATGACCTACTAATATTTTATCTTGAAGTATAGATTCTAATTCTCGTTTTACTTCAGAATAAGATACACCTTCTCTCTCAAGAATATCTGGAGTAATTCCACTCACAAATGTTCTATAATTTGTAATGGGTTGCGATGGTTTTACATATTTGTGGTATATAACTTTACCATTGAAATCTACTAATGAAACTTCTGCTAACGCAGATTGTTTTCGTGGGCCTACTCCTACCATTTCACAATCAATCGCTACATATTTCATTAAATCCATTGAAGGTAGATAATAGGGTTCATTCCTTATATTTTTATTATTGTTTCTTACCGTAGTATTATTAAATCTTTTTGGAACATTAAAGAGTTTCGCATGAGGATTCAATGGTTTTGTTGAACTACTTGTATTCTTTAACTTATTTTTATTTACATTTTTACGAGTATTATTTACACTTTTAAATGTAGATGGAGTAAAGAGTTTTGCATGTGGGTTCAATGATTTTGGATTATTCATTTCTAATGTAAGTTTAGAACTATTCTACTTCAAACCCAATAATTTCTTACCCCATTTATAACTATCTTTTACTTTTTTCTTGTTCATAGGAGTTCTATAACCTCGGATATCAAACATACTTCCTTTAAATAATTCATCTGCGTTTTGATAAGGGCTCGTTGCATTTGTCCAATTTGATTTACCAATATAGTTATTTGTTGTAAAGTTTGTTTGAGGGAGCCATCCTTGGCTTTCAGTATAAACTAATTCAGCATTCCTATAAATCTGAATACTTGGTGCAAATGCATCTTGATTAGACGCGGTGATTGTTATATGAACCCATTTTCTTAGAGGTATAGCATTCTTCACTTGAATATGTAGTTTTCTCTGTTTTTCATCCCATATTTCATATAATAAATCTGCGGTTGTTGCTTCATGTGGTTTAGCAGACTTTGGTTGAATTGGTTTCATAATCTTTCCAAATAATGAAGGGTCAGGGCAGTTCCAGACATTTACATTTGCAGAGGTTGTTGCCATTAAAGTCTCTGGTGAAACCTCTTGCCCACACTGTTCTCCAGATGGTGCTGTAGGAACTGTATTGATAGCTTGGTCTAAACATTCTGGAGCTAATTGAATTTCGTTTGTCTGTTTATCAGGATTACCACGACCAATAATCCCTATTACTACATTATCCTTTCCTGAACCATTTCCAAAATCTATTATATGGGCATTATTTGTAAACTCTTCAAAGTAAACCCAGAAGGATACAGCTCGTAAATATCGGAGTTGAACTACATCTCCAAATGACAAATCTTTTGAATCTCCTATTCTTAAGAATTGGTCTATTCCGTTGAATTTTAACCCTTCTGTTGTTTTTCTATACGCGTCTTCCTGGAATGTTTTACCAAGTATTTCTTGTTTTATGGGAGGGAATTCCTCAATTTCCATGGACCCCGCTTTTGCTACAGTTAGGTTTTTTGCGTAATCCAACATATCATCCGATAATCTGAGCCAAAATACAATTCCCTCATAAAAAGAAAGCATCTGCTTTATCTCAGGAGGAGGATTCGGGTCAGTCATTAAGGAGGACTTAAAGCCTAAATCACCTGCTGGATTACATTTTGCCTCAAATGTATCTGGACCTGTCTTGAGAATACGACAATATCCATCTCTTCCTTGCCCTTCTACATCATTCATATAATCATCTCGTGATATCTCAAATCCCTCTTTTACAGAAGGAGTTCTGTATTTAATGGATGAAAGGCCTTGTGTTCCTCCTAAGGCACATGCAAAAAACATATCCTTTGGATTTATTTCTCCTGATTCTTGTTCTGGCATAACCATTCGGCAAAAGTCCTGATTTGCTCCTAATCGTTGAATATCAGCATATCCCGCAAAATAGCGAATATCACGAGAATATCCTGATTCCTCATCCGTAGGATTGAAGCCAACATCTCCTCTTCGTGGAACCCATTTTGCCCAGAAAGCACTATCTCCGAGCCCCACTAAGTTTGTAAATCCTTCTTCTAAAATCCGAGGTTTCCAGATTTCAATTATAAAAATTGTAATCAGTATTATTAGTCCAATCCAAAGATACCGCTCATACATTACTCTATTACAATAAATTAAAATACTCTTTGAATACACATCCTATTATGTTTATTACAAGAATGATATTCGTCTTTTATGTTATATGTTATATGCTATATGTTATTTGATATCAATTATATATTATTAAACATTTAGCAATGTAAAGTTTCTTATGATTAATATAGGTATATTATGTCAGATAATATAATGTCTGATGAATCGGAGAATAATGTAATATCAGGTGGTAAATTATACGATGAAGGCTATTATGGATGCGTGTTTATGCCAGCTTTAAAGTGTCGTGATGACGATAAACAGACTCTTCCTAAAAATACTCAAATCAAAAATGGAAAAGTCCTTGATAAGTTAATTCTTGCAAGTGAAGCCGAAGATGAATTTGATATATCACAGAGTATTCATGAAATTCCTTTATGGAAAAACTATTTTATTGTTTCGGACACTATGTGTGAACCAGCGCCTATTCAACAACAGACAGAAAAGGAATTATCCAGATGTAAAGTAATTGATGGTAAAACACTCTCAGCATTTCGTATTTTACGAATGACATTTGGCGGAGTTCCTTTATCACTTTATAGGGTTAATGTGGATACATTTCCTTTAATTGATATGTTTAAACATTTACTGGAGGGTGTTTCGCTTTTAACACTATTTGGTATAGTTCATCGTGATTTACATCAGGGAAATATCCTAATAGATAAATCAAATGTAGCGCGTATTATTGATTTTAATTTATCAATTAATGCTCGTCATGAAATTACCTCCAGAGATATCCGTCACGGCTATACATTATCTGCCTTTCAGGAACCTCCTGATTCCACCTTAGTAAATGCAGTTGCATTAGGATATAGAGGAGAACGAGTTATTGAATCCATTATATATCAAAAACCTATTTTTCGTAATATACAGAGCCTTTTAGGTGTATCATTAGATGAAATGAAACAAGATTTGGAGTATTTTTATGAAAAAAGTGTCTCTGTACAAAATGGATATGATGATAAATGGTTTCGGACTTATTGGAGAACAATAGATAGTTGGGCAATCGGAGTAAATTTTATTATGATTATTATGAAATTATCTATGTGGCCTCAATTCCAACAAACACAGTGGAAACAAGATGGACCAAAAATGATTCCTATTTTAAAGAAACTATGTGAAGTAAATCCCGTAAAAAGATATGATTCTGTTCAGGCATTACAGGCATTAGACCCTCAAAATTATATAATACGAAGATACGGGCAAAATTGGCTCACAAAAGTTAGAAAATAATGTGTTTATTTTAAATTATTATTGTATTCTCAAATTATAAGACAATAAAAAGACTATTTACTATAGAATATTATAAATTATATAGTAAATGGAAGAAGATATTATTCAAGAAATTAAACAGTTTATTAATCGTGGGTATTTAGATGGGTTAAAAGAATTATGGAATGAATATCAGAATACTCAATTTGAAAAGCCTATCGCATGGGATTATATTTTTCAAAAGGTATATTTACATGCATGTCTTAAAAAACAAATTCAAATTGTAGAATGGCTTCAGACACTTTTTACACAATTAGGAGAAATACAACAAATCGCCATTAAACATACTATTACTTATGGAAATTATCTTCTTAGAAAATAATTATTTTTAAATGGGGTTAACAGGAACATTCATATTTGTTGTAAAATAATCAACTAAAGAATCATTTTTGTAATCATGTATATATTTGATTTCTTTAATTCCTGAAGCAAGGAGAAGTCTACAGCATATGATACAAGGATAATGTGTTATATACGCAATACAATCCTTACAAGAAACACCTCGTTTTGCGCAATCGGCTAATGCATTTTGTTCAGCATGAACGGTTGCTTGCTCATGACCATCTCTTACAATAGAAGTATGCTCACAGCCAGGTAAAAATCCATTATATCCTTGACTTACAATACGATTTTCTTTAACTAAAAGACACCCTACTTGTAATCTATGACAAGGGCTTCTTTTTGCTGTAACTTGGACAATTTCTTTAAAATATTCATCCCATGTTGGCCTTTGTTGAGCCATTATAAGTGTCTATTACACATTACATATAGTAAGGTTTAAGTTTTTGATATTATTTTCTGTATATCTTTTTTGTTGTATTGTGATGTTTTCTTTTAATACTTCGCTTGCTACTTCGTTTGCTACTTCGTTTGCTACTTCGCTTGCTACTTCGTTTGCTACTTCGCTTGCTACTTCGTTTGCTACTTCGTTTGCTACTTCGTTTGCCTCCTCTTTTAAAATGTAATTTTCTATCTTTTGGAGCGCATAAATAAGAACAGAATCTGTCATAATTCAATCCAGATTTATCATATTTTCTTGAAGCTAATGCTGGGTCATAAATAGGACGACCATCCGCGTCTAAATTCGTTACTCGTGTCGCCCCTGGTTTATGAGACCACATACCATTTGAATCTTGTCTATAAAAATGATAATCCTGGTCTTCATCGGCAACAAGAGCTATTTTACTTGTCTTACTTGGACACTTCTGAGTGAATCCAATTGTCTTTAGCCCTTTCACATCACCTTTTAAACGCGATATTATATCAGGACATCGTTTTCCTTTTACTTTTGACCACTTTGGATAACCACTTGCACGACCGGGTTGATGAAATGGAACAGAACACGATTGTTCATTACATTTATCTAATGATGGTAAATCCATATGGTCAAATGCGTAAGCAAAACAATTATGCGATTCTCTTACACGGCGTGTTCCATTATAACGATTTGGGTTATATTCTGGTTCATAACCTGTTAGTGGAGAAACTCTTGGACAAAATCGCAGATGTTCCTTACAAAACGGAGAATTCTCCAAAGGGGTATTTTGACATAATGGCGAACATTGACACCTTGATTTTTTTCTTGTCTTTGATGTCATTCTATTTGTATTGAATAAATAATGAATGTATATAATTATTAGTTAATTACAATTTCATTTATAGGTTCTGTTTGAGTTGGATTATTTTCTATTTTTGGAGAATTGTGTATATATTTTTTTAAATTGTAAAAAATAGCCCCATCTTTTATATTGGTCATCTTTATAGTATTATTTACAGATTCATCCATATTATCTGATAGTAAATCTATATCTATTGAATTTCTATCATGTTCATCATTGTTTGAATCAGATGATGCTATAGAGGCATTTGATGTTATAGCGGATGTTGCTGCAGAAGTCATTGCAGATGATAACATTGTAGCTATTCCTTTTTTATTTTGATTCTGATTCTGGTTTTGATTCTGGTTTTGATTTTGATTCAGAATATGACTTGGATGACGACTTAGACTATTTATTGTCTTTCTGGAACGAATAATAGAATTCACAACATCTTTTACTGGTTTTGTTGTTATAGATTGCTTATCAGGTGAAGGAATATTATATAGGCCATTTGAAACTGAATAATTATTTTGTGATTGTTCAGTAATAGACATCTGATTTGTATTATTTAGTTCAGTTTTGCTATCTTGTTTAAAAAATTCTTCTGCAACTAATTTTAAACATATCTTTTCAATAGAATAACAAAAATATACAAACTGATTTGTATGTGTTGGTATCTGATGATTAATATAATGACCAGAATATCGCCCTGTAAGACTAAAATATTGCCATCCTTCACTCCTTAAACGCTCCAATACTGTATATATTAAGAAATACTTCTTATCAACTCTATATAATGCTATTATACCATTAAATATTGTTACAAAAAGAGAAATTATCCATGTTGCCCAAAAGATATTTATTTGAAAATTGCCTCCTGTTAAACCCATATTATCAGAATACTGGACTGACAATAATGCTGGGACAAATAATGAACCTACTGTAATAATGAAGTGCCCTACATGATACATACGAGAATATTTTGTTGCTCTTGTATCTATATTATAAACCAGATTTACAAATCTATCTCTTAATATTACTTTTTGTAATTCTGATATTTCCAAATCATCTATAATATTATTAAACTTATTTCGTTCTTTATTTCGCGATGATTGATATATTCCTCCATACATGAAATATAATTAATTGAATATAAATACAATAATAACCTTAAACTCTGTCATATAGGGAAAGATAAGTGCGATATGTATCCTGTAAAATTTGATATGAGATTTTGTTATCTGATTTCTAACAAAATGTCGCATCTTTATAATATTAAAAGCCTTATATTTTATCCTGATTATTATGATGATAAGAATCAGGCTATTTCAGACCAAATTATTATACCTTCACATACATTAAATCGCCTTATGGACTATTTTGATGAGAATGATTCTATCTTCTTAATGAAATTAATTAATACAAATACAAAACAAGATGTAATTGTATCTATTGGAACACCTCATTATTACGAAAAAGATACAATTTATGCCCCTCAATGGATTCTTGATATGATTGGATGTTCTGGTAATTGTGATACTCCAGTTTGCCTTAAAAGAGTTATACAAGATATACCACTTGCTACATCAGTAGTAATTAAACCACTTGATTCTATGATGTTTCATGTTGATTTAGTAGATTGTTTTCAAAAAGTATTACAGAATGTTAGTGTATTACAAGAAGGTTCTACAATACCTGTTATTATTCCTGAATTAGGAAATTATGAATGTTTGGCATATATTGAAAAAGTAGAACCTGAGAAGATTTCAAGGGCACATTCTGGAGACTTAGCAGTTGATTTCCAGCGAGAATTTGAAGAACACACTCCTTCATTTAGTCTTCCTACTTCTAGCATTCCTACTTCTGCGATAAATACATCCAATTTACAATTTACTAATTCTATGTGTAATCAGTTATCGGCATCTGATTCTTTAAATAATGATATTCATATTACACCTTCAAAGGATGATTCTATATGCCAGGCTATAGAAGATATACTTACACCAGAAGAAAGAAGAAAAAGAATCCGTGATTCATGGGTAAATCGTTTTACGCTAAACCAAAATAGCGTATAAGGCCAATTGATGAAGCTATTAATAAACTACCTGTTAACCCTCTCTTTGTAATTTTCTCATTCGCAAATAATGAACCCCATACATAAGCAGAAATAACACCTACAAAAGATAATAAACTAAATAAAAGTGTAGAGACTTTTGGAAGTCCGTAAAATCGTGCCAAATATCCTGTAAAACCAAGGACAGCATTAAATCCAAGGAGTTTTATCCAGTTTTTCGGACTTGTGTCTATTATTTTTTTAGAACTCGGATTTGTTATACCATACATTAGTAATGCGGCTAATCCAGCTGGGTATAAATGGTCTATTGTGTAAAATGGGGACTTAAAGGCGTCAGTATTGGAGCGAATAAATAGGAAAATAACGGACTCTGTTATAGCTGCCAAAATAGCAGCAGCGATACCTATTCGTTTGTTTTTCTGTTGTTTTTGTTTTTCTTTTTCTTCTTTCTCTTCTTGTTCTTCTTTTTCTAATTGTTTTCCTTTTTGTTCTTCTTGTTCTTCTTGTTCTTCTTTCCCTCTTTGGGCTTCTTTATTTATTTTATATGAATTATTAAAATTATCCTTATCTGGTTCTGCTGTTGTAATTAAATAGGTTCCAAATAATGCCATAGGTATTAATAATAATATTTGTGGAGGATATGATTCACCTAATGCAATTGACCCTATAATAATATTAAAAATAGGGTACAAATAAAACAGTGATACCGCTGAACCTGCTGGTAATAATTTATAGGATAAATAACTCATAAGAACATGACCTACATTAAAGAATCCGTGTAGAATTCCTACAAAAGACTCATAAGGACTTCCCCATATCTTGGTAAAATCGGAAAATGGTCCAAATGCCAATGCAAGTGCTGGAAATACTAAAAATCTTGCTAAAATCTGCGTAAAAAGTGGTGTTGAAACAGTTTTTACTAATATAGGGTAAAGTGATAAAACTAATTCACCATATAATACTGATAATTGCGGGTCTAATTTCATGGCTTCTCCTTATTCTATAGTAATATAATCATTTATTCAGATTTATTTCCAAACAAAGTATTATTATTAAGAACTGGTAATACTTCACCGTGAAACTTATTATTAAAGTATTCAATAGAACGATAAAAGTTAATTGAATGATAAAAAGCAATAGGTCTTTTTTTTCTTATAAATTCAATTGCTTCATCTGTTTTAAATTTATAAAAGGCTATTAAAAACATAGCAACAGAAGCAGCAGAACGCTGCATACCTGCCATACAATGAACTAAAATAGTTTTCCCAGCTAAATATTCTGACAATATTTTAAAGGCTATTTCATTAGACCATAATGCCATATTTCGTATTTCATCTTCTTCCAAATTATCATCCAATGGTATTCTATATTTTTCAGGAATAATCGGAGAGAAGCCCAAATTTTTTGTACAATTAAATACAACTTGTATGTTATTTTGTTTAATAAATTGTTCATCTTGTGATGATTTCACATTACCTAACCATAAACGGGGAATAATTTCATCCGCATTATTAGATTCCATAATCTATCTATTGTCCTATTCTTTTATTTAAGTTTTAAAAATTAATTGTTATTCAATTACTTATTATAAGGTCAGAATTTAAAATTTGAATTAATTTGGGTATTAGGTTTCATACTGAGACATAATACAATGCCACTTTCAAGACACTTTTATTCACTTGATGAGGTTCAAGCCTCATATCTATATTGTTTAACAAATAGTCGTGTAGAAGAAAGTCTATTTTGGTGTAAAGAATTACTTGATAGTGGATGTATTGGAGAAGCTATTTCTATATTATTTGAAGCCTGGTTGTGGCATATTGGACCAAATTGTATACGCTGGATTTTACACTCTTATCCTTTATTATCATCAGATGAATTATCTGAAACAGATATATTACAAGCTACATACCGATTAGCATCTATTCCTTACAAAAAACATGATAACTCATTATGGAATGTTATGGTTTCTATTTCAGAACAATTAAAAGATAATTTAATTCCTGATAGAATTGTCCGAAAAATACCTGATAAATGGCATTCAACCACAAATACAGAAACATACTTCATCGCATCTATTTATCAAGGAAAAGCATGTTCTGCGTGGTGGATATCTCAATATATGTCTAATCAAACAGTTTGGGAACTTTTACATTGGTTTTGCGAAAATGTATATATAGATTATAGACAAGAATATTCAGAATACCTTACAATATTGAAAAACTATTCAAACCTACTTGGATATGAAAATAAAGAATATGATAGGATTATTCGCTGTATAGCAATTCTTGGATTCTGTTTTACAAAAGATGACAATAAAAAAGAATCATTTGACATGAAATGGATAAAAGAAATTGACCCCAAATTACAACAGTCTATTCAATTATGGGACAATGATATCGGAAAAAAAGAACGAAGATTATTCAAAGT
>Ga0007787_10000146_pt1 | contig 20543 bp, 14 predicted proteins | sample LauGreFa1BDMLBSN_2_FD_59500 | JGI IMG/M metagenome (GOLD analysis project Ga0007787, IMG submission 59500) | Freshwater lake microbial communities from Lake Michigan, USA - Fa13.BD.MLB.SN | ecosystem: Environmental > Aquatic > Freshwater > Lake | place: Lake Michigan, USA | collected 2013-09-23 | reverse complement strand
TTTGAAGGTGGAAGACATGCGAATAGAGTTAATAAAATTGCAATTCAGTAGATAGCTTTTTAGATTGAGAATTCTTATAAAATAATAATTTAGGCTTTTAATTTACTAAGCACTTAAAAACTTTTTTATTCAACTAATTTCAATAAAAAAGGCTTTTCAATCGAAAAGCCTTTTTTTATTAATCTTTGGATAAAATATTAACCTAAGTACATTTTTAATAAACCACTTCTTGTATTATGTTGTAATCTTTTTAATGCTTTTTCTTTGATTTGACGAACACGCTCGCGAGTTAAACCATGTTTATCACCTATTTCTTCTAATGAATATGGATGTGCTATGCCAATTCCAAAAAATAATTTCAAAACATCTGCTTCTCTATCAGTTAAAGTAGCTAAAGAACGTTCGATTTCAATTTTTAATGAATCCAACATTAACTCTCTATCTGCTTTAGGCGAATCGCTGTTTTCCATTACATCCAACAATCCATGATCTTCACCTTCAACAAATGGAGCATCAATACTTTGGTGACGACCGGCAATATTTATCGAAGTTTCGATTTCTTCCTCATTTAATTCAATTTGCTCAGCTAATTCTTGCAAAGTTGGTTCTCTTTCCAACTCTTGCTCCAATTGTGCAATCCCTTTTTTAATTTTAGTTAAGTTACCTACTTTGTTTAAAGGTAAACGAACCATACGAGAATTTTCGGCAATTGCAGAAATAATACTTTGACGAATCCACCAAACTGCATAGGAAATAAATTTAAAACCTCTAGTTTCATCAAATCTTTTAGCTGCTTTAATTAAACCTAAATTACCTTCATTAATTAAATCTGGTAAAGTTAAACCCTGATTTTGGTATTGTTTTGCAACCGAAACCACAAAACGTAAATTGGCTTTAGTTAATCTTTCTAAAGCACGTTGGTCTCCTTCTCTAATTCGGATTGCTAATTCTACCTCTTCTTCAGAAGAAATTAACTCAACTCTACCAATTTCTTGTAAATACTTATCTAAAGTAATACTGTCTCTGTTGGTAATGGATTTCGTGATTTTTAGCTGACGCATAGTTGTAATGAATGTTTTAAATAAAAAATTAAGCTTTTAATTTAAGTACTTAACATTAAATCAATGTTGATTTAAAGTGCAATGTTACAAATTAAACTGTTATGATGCGAATGTTTTTTATTCTTTTTATTCTTAAAAATCATTTTTTTTGATATTTTTTACTAAATTCATAGTTATAACTACGTAGATGAACTTATTTTTGTACAAAACACAATTAACGATGCTGAATAAATTTATTTTTAGTTTTTATATCACCACAATTTTTTATTCTCAAATTATCGGTCAAACCAAAGAATCCATATACAATTATGGCCCTATTAAAGACGAATTTTATATTGATTTCAATTGGGCATTAAAATACAGTAATGAAGTAACTAAACTTAAGTTAGAAAACACTGAAATACAAGATATTACAAAAATAAATAAACTTAAAAATTTACAAGTTTTACGTTTACAAAACAATAAACTAAGTATTTTATCGGATAATTTGGGCGATTTAAGTAATTTACTGTACTTAGAAATTAGCCAAAATCCAATATCTACGCTCCCTAAAACTATAAGTAAATTATTTTTACTAAACGAACTAAAAATTCATAAAAGTAGATTGCAAAAATTACCCAATAATTTCGCGTTATTAAAAAATTTAAAAGTTTTAGAAATTCAAAATAATAGTTCGAATTTAAAAACGGATTCTGCTTTGTTTTTTATGCCTAGTTTAAGAGAAATTTTGTTCTACAATACACCTTTTAATCAATTTCCTTTAGGCTTACAAACCTGTAGTAAGTTATTTATAATTACAATCGTACAATGCGGAATCGACAGTATTCCAAAATCGTTTTTTAATCAAAATCCTGTTAAAGAATTGGTTTTAGCCAACAACCAAATTAATGAAATTCCTAAAGAAATTACAGGTTTAAAATCTCTAGAAATTTTAATTTTAAAAAACAATCAAATTAAAAACATACCAGAATCCTTGTGTTTTTTAAAAAATTTAAAAACAATTGATTTATCTGGAAATCCAATAGATTTAAACGATTTAGATGTATTGCGTATTTTAATGCCTCAAACCAATATTATTTTTTAATGGAAGATATACTTAAAAATAAAATTGAGTATATCAAAGGAGTTGGCCCTGCCAAAGCGGAAATTATCCAAAAAGAATTAAATTATTTTACTTGGGAGGATATTTTACATCATTTCCCTATACGTTACATTGATAAAACAAAGTTTTTTACCATAAACGAACTTAAACCAGAAATGCACTCTGCATTAATTAAAGGTATAGTAACGCTTGTTAAAGAGTCTGGAACAGGAAACAATAAAAGGTTTACAGCAATTTTTAAAGACGAAACAGGCTCCATGGAACTGATTTGGTTTAAAGGTGTAGATTGGATTAAAAAGTTAATTATCCCAGGTACAAGTTATGTGATTTTTGGAAAACCCAATTGGTTTAATCAAAAATTTACAATGCCACATCCAGAAATTACAAATCTTTTGGAGTTTATCAATCAAAAAAACAATCAGCTAATTCCTGTTTATCCCACCACCGAAAAAATGAAAAAAAGGGGGCTAGACAGTAAAGCTTTTGGCGTAATTGTAAAAAGTTTATTAAACGAGTTGGGTAAGGATAGAATAATTGAGAATTTACCTCAAAATTTAATTCAAAAATATGGATTATTAAGTAAAAATCAAGCTATACATCAAATACACTTCCCAGATAATCAAGATATTATAAACAAAGCAAAAGGAAGATTAAAATTAGAAGAACTTATTTTTGTACAACTTAAAATTTTACAAAGCAAAATTTTAAATCAACTCCATATAAAAGGATTTAATTTTAATTTGGTTGGAAATTATTTTAACGATTTCTACAAAAATATTTTACCCTTTGAACTTACCAATGCACAAAAAAAGGTTTTAAAAGAAATTAGAAAAGATACCAGCACTGGCAAACAAATGAACAGATTAGTTCAAGGTGATGTTGGGAGTGGAAAAACTATTGTGGCGTTAATGTGTATGCTTTTAGCTATAGATAATAATTTCCAAGCTTGCTTAATGGCGCCTACCGAAATATTAGCAACTCAACATTATAAAGAAATATATCAACTCTTATCTAAGTTAAATTTAAAGGTGCATTTACTTACTGGGAGCACCAAAAAAAAGGAACGAGAAATTATACATACGGACTTAGAAAATGGAGATTGTGCTGTTTTAATTGGAACCCATGCTTTAATTGAGGACAAAGTTAAATTTAAAAACTTAGGTTTAGCTGTGATTGATGAACAACACCGTTTTGGGGTGGCACAACGCTCTAGATTGTGGCAAAAAAATACCTTACCACCTCATGTTTTAGTTATGACTGCTACGCCAATTCCCAGAACTTTAGCAATGACAGTTTATGGCGATTTGGATGTTTCGATTATTGACGAATTACCTCCTGGCAGAAAAGCAATTGTAACCAAACATTTCTCGGATGCCCTACGCTTGGTTGTTTTTGGATTTATTAAAAAGCAAATTGGGTTAGGCCGACAAGCCTATATCGTGTATCCACTAATTGAAGAATCTGAAACAATGGACTACAAAGATTTAATGGATGGTTATGATAGTATTGTGCGTTATTTTCCTTTGCCCAAATATCAAATTGCTATTGTACACGGAAGAATGAAACCGGAGGATAAAGAATTTGAAATGAAACGTTTTGCAAGCGGACAGGCACAAATTATGGTAGCTACAACAGTTATTGAAGTGGGCGTTAATGTGCCAAATGCTAGTGTTATGGTAATTGAAAGTGCCGAAAGGTTCGGTCTAAGTCAGTTACACCAATTAAGAGGTAGAGTTGGACGTGGCGCTGAACAATCATACTGTATATTAATGACTGGCAATAAATTAGGTACTGAAGCAAAAATTAGAATGCGTACTATGGTGGACACCAACGACGGGTTTAAAATTAGCGAAGTTGATTTAAAATTAAGAGGGCCAGGAGATTTACAAGGCACGCAACAAAGTGGTGTAATGGATTTAAAATTAGCGTCCTTAACAGAAGATAGTAAATTATTACATTTTGCACGTGAAAGAGTTAAAGAAATTTTAGAAGAAGATCCATTTTTAGAAAATCCTATAAATTATCCTTTAAAATTGCATTTGTTAAAGGAAAAAAATAAAGGGAAAATTAATTGGGGACGAATTAGTTAAAACTATAAATGATAAAAAATGAATATCAGATACAACAAAATTAAAAACACTCTATTTATAAATAACCGAAAAAATTTCGCTAAAAAAATGAAAAAAAATTCGGTTGCAATTTTTTGCACCAATTACGAAATGCACCGCAACGGAGATTGTAATTTTCCTTTTCGTCCCGACTCTGACTTTTTTTACTTAACGGGTATCAATCAGGAAAAAAGTATTTTAGTATTGGTAAAAACCGAAACTATTGAGGAAACTTTATTTATTTTACAATCGGATGAACATTTAAAAATATGGGAGGGCGAAAAATTTAATTTGGAAAATGCTAGCGAAATTTCGGGGATAAAAAATGTGCAGTGGTTAGGAAATTACGAAGGATTCATCAAAAACAAAATCATTCAAAACCAACATATTTACATCAACTATTTCGAAAACGATCGTCATTCCTTAAACCAAGCCAATCCAAATACGATTTTAGGAAATGAACTAAAAAAACAATTCCCAGCACATCAATTTCATCGCTCTGCTCCTATTTTAAAACAATTGCGTTGCATTAAATCCTCTAGCGAAATTAAAATTATTCAACAGGCTTGTGACATTACCCATAAAGCTTTTATAAATGTGCTTCAAAATATAAAACCGGGAATGATAGAGTACGAAATCGAAGCAGAAATTTCTTATATTTTCACAAAAAATGGAGCTACAGCACACGCCTACTCTCCTATTGTTGCTTCTGGAAAAAATGCTTGTGTTTTACACTATATCGACAATAATAATGTTTGTAAAAATGGTGATTTAATTTTAATGGATTTTGGGGCAGAATATGCTTATTACGCTGCTGATTTAACTAGAACAATTCCTGTTAATGGTAAGTTTACCAAACGACAAAAAGAAGTGTATACTGCTTGTTTAAATGTTTTTAAATACGCTAAATCTATAATTCTTCCGAGGTTATCGTGGGATGAATACAATAAAAAAATTGGGATAAAAATGACTGAGGAATTGTTCAAAATTGGTTTAATTGATTCAATTGAACTTCAAAATCCTTTATCTACAGCATTTCGAAAATATTTTATGCACGGCACCAGTCATTTTTTAGGTTTAGATGTACATGACGTTGGCGATCGTAGCAAAAATTTCAAAGTTGGCATGTTAATAACTTGCGAACCAGGTATTTATATACCTAATGAAAACATAGGTATCCGTATCGAAAATGATTTGTTAATCACTAAAAACGGCGTAAAAGATTTAATGGAAAACATCCCAATCGAAATTGAAGATATCGAAAAATGGATGAAGAAAAAACCTTAATTACTATTTTGTTTTAGGAACAAAATCGATCGAAATTGAATTTACACAATGGCGGGTGTTTTTAGAAGTAAATTTTTCTCCACGAAAAACATGTCCTAAATGCCCGTCGCAAACCGCACAAACTATTTCAATTCGTTTACCATCTTTATCTAAAACTTCCTTAACATTTTGATTGATAGAATCATCAAAACTAGGCCATCCACAACCCGAATTAAATTTATCTTCGCTTTTAAATAAAGGTGTATTACAACGTTTACAAGTAAAAACACCTTCACCTTTAAAATCATTGTATTTTCCAGTAAAAGGATACTCTGTTCCTTTATAAACAATAATTCGTTCCTCTTCTGGTGTTAATTCGTTCCAGTTACTTTTGTTACTATTTTCCATATTTGTGTTAGTATTTTGTGCCGAGCAAGAAAACATACTCAAAATCATAAAAAAATTAAGTGCATAAAGTTTGTTCATCACAAAGTTTTTAAAAATATGTTTTAAAATTAAGCAATAAAATGGGTTATTATTTCAAATTGTTGAAAAACTAATCTATGAGATATTCAATAACATTTATAAATGCTTATTTTTGCATGGATTAGAATTAAACGTTGAAAAAATGGAAAAGGTAAATGAATTAAATACATCCTTGGATTATATTCACCAAGAACATCAATATAGCGCTCATAATTATCATCCATTACCAGTAGTTTTAAAAAAAGGCGAAGGTGTTTTTGTATGGGATGTGGAGGGTAAAAAATATTACGATTTTTTATCCGCATACTCTGCTGTAAACCAAGGTCATAGTCACCCTAAAATTATAGAAGCTTTAATCGAACAAAGTAAAAAACTATGTTTAACTTCAAGAGCATTTCACAGTGATAAATTTGCCGAATTTTCGAAATTTATAACCGAATATTTTGGTTTTGATAAGGTTTTACCAATGAATACTGGCGCTGAAGCTGTGGAAACTGCAATTAAAATTTCCAGAAAATGGGGCTATGAAGTTAAAAAAATAGCTAACAATGAAGCAAAAATTATTGTTTGTGGTAATAATTTTCATGGAAGAACTATTACGATTATTTCTGCCTCAAACGACCCTGATGCAAGAGGAAATTTTGGTCCTTACACACCTGGAATTATTTCTATCGAATACAACAATATTAAAGCCTTAGAAGAAGCTTTACAAGATAAAAAAGTTGCTGCTTTTATGGTAGAACCTATACAAGGTGAAGCCGGTGTTTACGTTCCTGAAGATGGATATTTGGCTAAAGCTTTTAATTTATGTAAACAACATAATGTACTTTTTGTGGCCGATGAAGTACAAACTGGTATTGCCAGAACTGGAGAATTATTAGCTGTTTGCCATGAAGGTGTAAAACCAGACATTTTAATTTTAGGAAAAGCAATATCTGGAGGAGTATATCCAGTATCCTGTGTTTTGGCTAATAACAATGTAATGGACGTAATTCAGCCTGGTCAACACGGTTCAACTTATGGTGGAAATCCTTTGGCTTGTGCTGTAGCAATGGCTGCACTTACAGTTGTAAAAGAAGAAAAATTAGCCGAAAGAGCTAAAATTTTAGGCGAAAAATTAAGAGAAAGATTAAGAAATATTCCATCTGAAATGGTAAGTTTGGTTAGAGGAAAAGGATTATTAAATGCTATTGTAATAAAACCTAAAAACGGTAAAGAAGCTTGGGATGTTTGTTTAAAACTAGCCGAAAATGGCTTATTAGCAAAACCTACTCACGGGGACATTATTCGTTTTGCACCACCTTTAGTTATTACTGAAGAACAATTAATGGAATGTGCTGATATTATTGAAAAATCTATTTTAAGTTTTAATTAAATTATTTTTATGCGTTTATTTTTATCGATAGTTTTTATAGCCTTTTTTGCAAATGGTATTGCCCAAAATAAAGCCGACCTAAAAAAAGACCCTACTTATCAGGAATATGTTACTTACTATCCTAATAAAATTAAGGAATCAGAAGGGATTTTTATTAATGGAAAAGAACATGGCACTTGGAAATTTTACCACGAAAATGGCAAATTAAAACAAGAAGTTAACTATTTTAATGGTGCTTTGTATGGTAAAGCAACTTTTTACTACAAAGATGGAAAACCTCAAACCGAAGGCTTTTTTTATAACGATAAATTAGATAGCACGCATACTACATTTCACGAAAACGGTAAAATTAGTGCTAAAGGAAAATACAAAAATGGTTTAAAAGTTGGTTTATGGCAAGGTTTTTATCCTAATGAAAAAAAAGAATACGAGGGAAATTTTGAGGAAGGAAACAAAGTTGGGGTTTTTAAATATTGGTTTGATAATGAACAACTTCAAAAAGAATATCTATGTATTAAAGCCGAAGAAAAATTAATAAAAGCTTTTGATAAAACTGGAAAACCTTTGGTTGTTGATGGAAATGGAACTTTATTAGAGTATAACGCTAAAAATCAATTGATTTATAAGGCAATTTACAAAAATGGCTTAAAAAATGGCGTTGAAGAAAAATACGATATCCAAAATGGAATCTTAAAATCTAAAATTGAATTTTTAAACAACAATATAAATGGAATATATTTAACTTATTATTCCAATGGTAAATTAAAAGACAGCTCAAATTATGTTTTAAATATCGAACATGGAAAATGGAAACAATTTAATGAAAATGGAACTTTAAAAGGATCTGGAGAATTTAATGAGGGAATAGAAACTGGCGAATGGAAATGGTACAACGATGGTAAATTATTTATGGTTGGACATTTTAAAAATGGTTTAAGAGATGGTGAATGGTTGTATTATTTTCCAAACTCAGGTATTATCGAACACTTAGCTTATTTTAAAAATGGTGAAAAAGATGGGGAATGGAAGTATAATTATCCCGACGGGAAAACTCTTCGTTTGATCAATTTTAAAAACGATAAAAAAAACGGAAAAACTTTAGTTTATTATGAAGATGGTAAACTAGAACGTGAAGGAAATTTTAAAGATGATAAGGAAGATGGTAAATGGACTTCCTACTATAAAAATACTAAAGTAAACGAAGTGGGTGAATTTAAAATGGGTGTTTTGCATAACGAATGGAAAGGTTATCATGAAAATGGAAATTTAAGATACATCACAACTTACAAAAATGGTGTAATGCATGGTAATTACGAAAAATACTTCCCTACGGGAAAAATTGGAATTAAAGGCGAACATTTAAATGGTTACGAAAGTGGTTTATGGATTGATTGGCACGATAAAGGTTTTAGCAAACGCCAAGAAGGAACTTATAAAGTAATTAGTTTAAAAGAGGCTAAAAAATTAAAATTAACCGAAGCTAATGCTGTACAAACAGATTCACTATCCATAAAACATGGAACCTGGTTAACTTATTTTGATGGATTAGGGGATAAAATTTACATGCAAACTGATTATAAAAATGGGAAAATTGATGGAAAACAAACCACTTTTTACTCCAATGGAAACAAACAAATGGTTGCTCAATATAAAAATGGCTTAAAAAATGGTAAAACATTAATTTATGATAAAGACGGAAAGGTTGTAGAAAAATTAAAATTCAAAAACAATAATCAAATCAAAAAATAAAATGTTTAAAAAATTAATTTTATTTATTTCCATAGTTTTTGTAGGATGTAATATCCATGCAAATACTATCGAATTTCAAAATAAAATTAAAAATATCAATGCTTTACAACAAAAAATGATTAATGCATCTATTATGGAATTGATGGAGGTAAATAATCAAATGATAGACTCTTTACGAATTTTATTATCCAATGCAGATTTTGAAAATTATGCTCTAGATTCTTTAAAAAACTTTTATATTTTAAACGGACCAAAAAATGAATTTAGAATTATAACTTGGAAATTGCAAGAAAACAAAGATAAATTTATATATTTTGGTTTCACACAATACTTCTTGGGGAAAAACAAAATAAAAGTGTGTTTATTGGAGGAAAATAACAATTGGGAACAAGGACAATTTACCACTCAAGACACATCAAAATGGTTAGGTTGTGTATATTATAACATGGTTCCGCCTAAAAAATACAACAATGATTATTATATTCTTTTTGGTTGGGATGGCAATGGTAGCAAAACTAAAAAAAAGATAATTGAAGTAGTAAAATTTAACAAACAAGGTATACCTACTTTTGGTAAAGATATTTTTGTATCCGAAGAATTTAAAGCTCCTAGGGGTAAAAAAACATTTAGAATTGTTATGGAATATGCTTCTAATGTTTCGATTACTTTACACTACGATTTAAACATGAATATGATTGTATTCGACCATTTGAGCCCCACAAATGAAAGATTAAAAGGTGTTCGCGCAGCTTATGTACCCGATTTTTCGTTTGATGCATTTAAATACGAAAAAGGAAAATGGAATCATTTATCTGATGTGGATGCAAGAGTTTTAAAAACACCAAAACCTCAAAAATTTAACGCAAGAGATTATCCTAACAACGAATAAAAACATCAATTTCGTTTTAATTTTAAAACAACTTGTTTTTTTAATTTTTAAATTTAATTCTGTTTGTTTTAAATTCTACTAACTATAGATTATAATAGAACTGAAGTTATTAAATTTTCATAATTTTAAGTAACTTAAATTTCACATTTTTTAAACTTTAAGATAAGAATCAAAATAATTATTTTGTTAAAAATTTTAGCAATTCACATCAATTACACCCCATTTTCCTATATAATCTTTGATTTACTAAAATAATTTCTTAGCTTAGAGCTTTAACATCAAATTAACATTCCTAATTATGCTCAAAAAAATTATTTTTCTTTTCGCAATTATCCTTTTTACCTTATCTACCAAAGCACACAATTTTACCATAAAAGATGGTTTTACAACCGAGCTTGTAACTGATAAAGTTGTTAATCCAACAGCAATGGACATTGCTCCTGATGGTAGAATATTTATTTCCGAAAAATCTGGGAAAATAAAAATAATTGAAAATGGAATTTTACTTCCCAATTTGTTTCTGAATTTAGCGGTTGATGAATATGGTGAAAGAGGATTAAGTGGTTTTATTTTAGATAAAGAATTTGATAAAAACGGTCATATTTATGTTTATTATAATGTATTAGGCAAAAATCACAATCGTTTATCCAGATTTACAGCCAATGGAAATTCAGTAATTCCTAATAGCGAGGAAATTTTATTAGATTTTGAAACACTTAATGGTACAACGCATAATGGTGGTGCAATACGATGGGCTTTAGATACAACTTTAATCATTTCAATTGGTGATGGTTTAAGGGCTTCTATAGTTCAAAATATGGACAATTTTTTCGGTAAGGTTTTAAGATTAAACAGAGATGGAAGCATTCCAACAGATAACCCATTTTACAATTCGCATACAGGCAGAGCTAGATATATTTATGCTTTAGGATTAAGAAATCCTTTTACTTTCGATATTCATCCCATTACTGGAAAAATTTTAGCAAATGATGTTGGCGATTCCAAATTTGAAGAAATTAACGAAATTATTCAGGGTGCTAACTATGGTTGGCCAAATATAGAAGGAATGAGAACAAATCAATCTGAACCTGCAAATTATAAAGATCCTCTTTTTGCATACGAACATAAAAATGGTAAATGTGCCATTGTTGGAGCCGCTTTTTATGCACCAAATGATAGTAAATTTCCTGCAGATTGGAAAGATCAATATATTTTTGGAGATTATTGTACAGGTAATATTTTTAGGTTAAATCCAGAAACTGGTATAGTTGAGGATACACTTATTTATGGAGGACACAGTATATCAAATTTATTTGTATCCAAGGATGGTTATTTATACTATTTAGTTTTTGGTGATCAATCTAGCGAAATTTGGAAGATAAAATATGCCGGTAGCGGTGCGCCATTTTTCACAAAACAACCTAAAACAGAAATGACTGTTGTTGGTGAAAATATTAATTTATATGTTGAAGCTATTGGAAAAGGTGAAGTTACCTATCAGTGGTTCAAAAATAACGATCCTATTCAAAATGAAATTAATGAAAATTTAACTCTAAATTCGGTTGTTTTAGCAGATAGTGGAAGTACAATATTTTGTGTTGCAACTAACTCTTTTAATTCGGATACTTCAAATATTGTTACATTACTAATTACTCAAAATCAACGTCCTCAAATTAATTTTGTAAGTCCATTAATTGGCTCAAAATTTAATTATGGCGATTCTTTACGATTTGAAGGAAATGCTTTTGATTTGGAAGATGGTACTTTAACAAATTCTCAATTGGAATGGAAAGTAGATTTTCATCACGATGAACATACTCATCCTGGATTAACCTCAACATCTGGAATTTCTAAAGGAGCTGTATTTTTGCCTAGACTAGGCGAAACGAGTACAAATGTTTGGTATAGAGTTCACTTAAAAGCAACCGACACCAAAGGATTAACCAATAATGCATACGTTGATGTTCATCCAAATATTGGACATATGGAGGTAAAAAGTTATCCCGCTGGGTTACCAATTGCTCTAGATGGAAATTTTAAAAATACCAATTATGATTTTAATATAGTTTTAGGTAATGAACGAGTTTTATCAGCTAAACCTTTAACAAACCGAAATGATTCTCTTTTTCAATTTATAAACTGGTCGGACGGTACTACAGAAAACATCTTAACTTTTAGAGGAGGTGAAATCTCAACAATTACTGCAAATTATGTATATGTAGACACTTACATTGCAGGAAACGGAGATGGATTACGAATGAATTTTTATGAAAATATTAATTTTCAGGGACCATCTTTATTATCACGTGTTGACCCTCAAATTAATTACCAACTAGATTTTAATTCTTTTGAATATGGATTAAAATCAGATTTTATCTCAGTAAAATGGAGTGGCGAAATTTTAGCCCCTGTTACAGGAGCATACAAGTTTAGTTTTGATTTTGATGATAGATTAACTTTTGTTTTAAATGGTGATACAATTTTTAAGCAAACATGGGGCGGTATTGGCAATGCCCAAGTGGTAAATTTGGTTGCTGGTGAAAGATATAAATTAGAATTATTTTTTGTTGAATTAGAATGGGGAATGCATGTAAAGTTTTTTTGGGAACATCCTTATCAACAAAAACAGTTGGTTCCTCAAGAATTTTTGTATTCAGAAATACCTGTTTTCACTACCAACTTAAACAAAAAATATATCAATATTTATCCTAATCCAGCTAAATATTTTGTAAATATTAACACAAATACCTCTTCATCATTTGAGGTGCAAATTTACAACACTAGCGGACAATTGATTTACGCAGGAAAATATCCTGAAAATACACCTATTGTAGAAATAAATACTGATGGTTATACAGATGGACTTTATTTCGTTCACATAACATCTGAAAACAAAAAAGTGTTTGGTAAATTTTTAAAAATTAAATAACTTGAATCTATTAAAATTAAAAAACTCAAAAAACACTTCTGCTTAAGTACAATTTTTAAAAGTTTACAAATTGTTTAGATTTTTAAATAAATATATTTGACAAATTGGAAAGAGAGTTTTATTTTTGGACGAAATGGAAAAATTACTTAAAATAAATTTAGAGCTTTTAATTCATGATTTGTTGTTAAACAATGATTGTATTGTAATTCCTAATTTTGGTGCGTTTGTTTGCAATTACAAATCGGCAGTTATTGAGAGTAATAAAAGTTTAATTTTACCGCCAAGTAAAGAAATAACTTTTAATCCATTACTTACAAAAAATGATGGTATATTATCAACAAAAATTGCTCAGATATTAAAATGTAGTTATCCAGAAGCATTACAATATATAGAAAATCACATTCATTTTTGGAAGATCTCTTTGCAGAACCATAACTATTTGGAATTAAACGAATTGGGTTCATTTAGAGTGGACGAAAATAATAAATGGATTTTTACTCAAAATAACGAACTTAATTTTTGGGATGATGCCTATGCTTTAAGTCCTATAAAAATTAATCCAATTCAACAAAATAAGATTTTAGAAACAACAGAAATTCAAACTGTTCATTCGTATAAAAAACAAAATCTAAAAAAATTAGCAATAGCGGCAAGTATATTTTTCCCTTTATTATTTGGTAGCATTTGGATTAGTATGGAAAAATCTGTTACTCAAAATTGGGAAAGTTTAGATTTTTTCCAGTGGTTAAATTCTACTCAAAAAACAGAAATTGAAGTAACTAAAAAAGTAGCTGATATGGATATTTCAATAAATGAAGTTAAAACTTTTTTTGATGAAGATGAGGTTAAAACTTTAGAAAAAATTGGTCATTTAGGAGAAGATACTGTGTGGAAAACAGAAAAAGGACAAAGAGTTTGGGAGGAAGAAAAAATTTATACAAAAACTACTACAACTGTTGAAAATAAAAAAGTTGAAACAAAAATTATAAAAGAAAAAAACAAAGAAAACAAAAATATTACAGAAATTACCCCTTCAACTTCCGAAGAAAAATTTGCCATAATTGCTGGATGTTTTTCTTCGTTAGAAAATGCCGACAAGTATGTAAATGAATTAAAAAGTAAAGGATATCCTGCAAAAGTTTTTGGCATAACAAAAACTGGATTACATAGAGTTGCTATAAGTACTTTTAACTCAGAAACTGAAGCTTTACAAAACCTTTCCCAATTGCGATTAAATTTTTCAGTAAATACTTGGTTATTAAACAACTAAAATGGATACTAGAGTACTTTTAGTAGAAGATGAAGAACATCTAATTGATGCCATTAAGTTAAATTTAGAAGCAGAAGGAATGGTAGTTAAAGTTGCCGAAAATGGTAAAAAAGCTATCGATTTATATAACGATCAACGTTTCGATATGGTAGTTTTGGATATTATGCTACCCAATGTAGATGGTTTAAAAGTATGCGAGTATATTCGGTTAAACGATCAAAAAATCCCAATTTTGATGCTATCTGCTAAAGGTACTGCATCAGATAGAGTTAATGGATTAAAATCTGGCGCTGATGATTATTTAACAAAACCATTTGATTTAGAAGAGTTTTTATTACGTGTTCAACTTTTACTAAAACGCTCAGCTTTAAATCCAGTAAATTTAGATATCCAAACTTTTTCTTTTGGTTTAAATTTTATTGATTTTGTAACCTACGAATTTAAAGGTGTTAATGGCCAAAACGGAAAATTATCAGCAAAAGAAAATAAATTACTAAAATTATTGATTGAGAAAAAAAACGAAGTTGTATCTAGAGATTATATTTTAGAATTGGTTTGGGGCGTTGATATTTATCCATCAACCAGAACAATAGATAACTTTATTTTAAGTTTTAGAAAATATTTCGAGGACGATCCTAAAAACCCTCAATATTTTCATTCGATTAGGGGTGTAGGTTATAAATTTACAAACTAATATTTTATGCAAAATACATTATTAATTATTCTTGAAGGCACGAAATACCTAGTAAAAAAAGGAGTTAACGAAACTATTAGTTTAGAATTAATGTTTACAATTTTAATAGTTAGTTTGATTTTAACTTGTTTTATTTTGGATTTTGCAACCAAGCTATTATTAAATAAAATTGTAAAACCTATTATCGAAAAAACAGAAGTAACATGGGATGATATTTTATTAGAAAAAAATGTTTTTAAAGGCGTTGCGCATATAGTACCTGTAATTGCTTTAAAAATTTTAATACCAATTTTATTTTTAGAATTTCCAAATTGGGTTGATTATGGATTAAAATTTACAAATATTTATTTTGCATTTGCAATTATTTATATTGTAATTTCAATTTCAAAATCTATTGAACATTTTTTTGCAACCCATCCTATTTACAAGGATAAACCAATTGAAAGCTACATGCAAGTTATTCGTTTAATTGCATATCTAATTGGAATTGTATATATCATTAGTGTAATTATTAATCAATCTCCATTGGGTATTTTTTCTGCCCTTGGAGCAATGTCTGTTGTTTTAATGTTGGTATTTAAAGATACCATTTTAGGATTTGTTGCAAGTATTCAAATGGCTGCTAACGATATGATTAGATTAGGAGATTGGGTTGAGTTTCCAAAGTATGGCGCAGATGGTGATGTAATTGAGATTAAGTTACAAACTGTAAAAATTAGAAATTTTGATAAAACAATAACCACAGTGCCTACTTACGCATTTGTATCTGATGCTTTTAAAAACTGGAGAGGAATGCAAGAATCTGGAGGAAGAAGAATTAAAAGGTCGATTGTTATTGATATGCATAGCATAAAATTTTGCGATGAAGAAATGCTTAATCGTTTTAAAAAAATTAAATATATTGAGGATTATATTTCAAAAAAAAATGAGGAATTAAATATTCACAATGCTAATTTAGATGCTGATTTAAGCACTTTAGCAAACAAAAGAAGATTAACAAATATTGGAACTTTTAGGGCGTACATTGATGCATACCTCAAACACAATGATAAAATAAATCAGGATATGTCTTTTTTAGTTCGCCAATTACAATCGGATGACAAAGGTATTCCTTTGGAAATTTATGTTTTCGTAAAAGATTTAAAATGGGCAAACTATGAAAACATTCAAGCGGATATTTTCGATCATTTATTAGCTATTGTAAACGAATTTGATTTAGATGTATACCAAAGTCCGTCGGGTATAGAATTAACTAAAGCTATCAAAGAATTAAAAAATTAATACATGTTTAGATCATCTAAAATTAAATTAATACTTATTTCATCTACCTTTATTATATGTTTTTTCAATAATACTATTGCCCAAAAATTAAAATATCCCAACTTTAACTCCATTCAATCGGAATATCCAGACGAGAAAGCAGTTTATTTATTAAAATCCGAAAATATTCATTTAGACATTCAAAATCAATCTATTAAAATTAGTGGATTAATTGAAGAACAAATGTTAATATTAAAGGATGAGGGATATATTTTTGCAAACGAAAATTTATATTATTCTAAATTCAATACCATCGAAAATATTTTTGCAGAATCCATCGTCCCTAAATCAAAAAATAAACTACAAAGAATAAAATTAGTTGAAAAAAACTTTAAAACTAAATCAGCCATTTCATCTGGAATATTTTACGATGACTCTAAACAAATAGAGTTTCAGTTTCCTTCTGCCAGAAAAGGTACATTAACTCATTTAAAATACAACGAAACCTTCCAAGACCCTAAGTTTTTAAATAAATTTATTTTTAATAGTTTTATTCCAACTATGGTTTCTCGTTATCAAGTTACAGTTCATGAAAATATAGAAATTGAAACAGTTTTATTTCATACAGATAGTACTTTAAAGTATTCTAAAGAAAAAAAAGGGCAGTATATAACTCACACTTGGGAAGCTAAAAAACTTAAAGCCTATCAAACACCAGAATTTGCCCCAAGTATTGTATATTACACACCTCACTTAAGTTTACGTGTTAAAAGGTATAAAATTAACAATAAATGGGTTGATGTTTTGCCAGATGTTAAAGGCTTATATAAAGCATACAGCAATTGGGTTAAAGATGTAAACAAAGAGGTAAATCCAGAGCTTAAAGCAATTACAGATAGTTTGATTAAAGGTGTAAACTCAAGAAATGAAAAAGCAAAACGGATTTTTTATTGGGTCCAAAACAATATAAAATATGTTGCTTTTGAAGATGGAATGGGCGGATTTATTCCTAGAGAAGCTAATTTAGTAATGCAAAAAAGATATGGAGATTGTAAAGATATGTCGAGTATCATCACTCAAATGCTAAAATATGCACAAGTTCCAGCTTATTTAACTTGGATTGGCTCTCGCAAATTACCATACACTTATGAAGAAATGCCTAACTTAAATGCAGATAATCATATGATTGCTAGCTATTTAAACGATAATAATGAAATTGTTTTTTTAGATGCAGTTGGAACATATACTCCTTTTGGATTTAGTACTTCTTTTATACAAGGTAAACAAGCTTTAATTGGCATTACTCCTGATTCATTTTTATTACAAACGGTGCCAATTATTCCCTCAAAAATGAATTTAAACTCGGATACGGTTAAACTTCAACTAGAAAATGATAAGATATTTACTGGTAACGGAATATTAAAACTAAGCGGTTATAGTAAACTTAATTTTGTATATGTATTACTTAATAAATCAGATGATAAAAGAAAAGAATGGTTAAGGGCCACAATTCAAAAAGGTTCTAATAAATTTTTAATTACTGATGCAAGTTTTGAAAATTTAGAGAATCGAGATGGAGATGCAATTGTAAAGTATAAATTTAAACTGGATGATTATATACAAAAACATAATAATGAATGGTTTATAAATTTTCATTTGGATAAAAATTTTATTTTTGGAAAAATACAAGTAGATAAAAGAAATGATGTTCCCCTTGAAATTGAAAATTTAGTCCATTATCATTATTGGGTAGAATTTCCTTTAAATAAAAATATTAAAAACTATGTTTTACCTCAAAATTTATCTATGAAATTTAACCATAATTTATTTGGATTTGATGTGGAATATAAAATTGTAAAGAATAAAATTGTAATGGAACAAAACTTATTTATAAATACTTTACTTTTAACTTCGGATTATTTTGAAGATTGGAACAAAATGGTTAACGGATTAAACAAAGTTTACCGAAACAACATTATTATTTCCAATTAATTTACTTAATAAAAATTAATATCATGAAAAAATCATTCTTTTTTATAATTATACTTTTCATTACTAATACTTTATACGCACAAAACAAATTTGATATTGAACATAAATTAGATGTTTTAGGAATGGACACTACACTAACTCCATTAAGTAAAGCGGATGATTCTACTAGTGTTATTTTTATAAAAGACTATCATTACAAGGAATGGTTAAATACTAAATTATTTAAAACTTTAGTACTTCCTAACGAGGTGCTATTTAGATTTACTACTATTCACCGACGTATTAGATTAAATAATAACGAAGCTGTAGAACGTTATAACACCATGTATATTCCAGTATCTAAAAACTCCGAATTAATTGGTTTAAAAGCTCGTACAATTAATCCAGATGGTACCGTTAAATATTTTGATGAAAAAAATGTTTTATTTATTGAGAATTACGAAAATCATGGACCAATGAATATTTTTGCTTTTGAAGGTGTTCAAGTTGGTGCCGAAATTGAGTTTGTTTATATTTTACAAGAATTTTCTGAAAATTATTATGGGCATTTATATATTCAAGAAAGTTTTCCTAAAAAATCATATTCTGTTGAACTTATTTTTCCTTCTTATTTAACTTTCGAAACCAAATCTTATAACAATGCTCCCACTTTAATTAAAGATTCAATATCTGAACATAAATCCAGATTGAGCTTGGAACCTTGTGCAATAAAGGCACATGAAAAAGAGGAATATGCTGCGGAAAAAGCAACAATAATGCGTATTGAATATGTTTTACGTGAAAATTCATATAATAAAGGCAATAAATTTTATACTTGGACAAGTGCTGGTGATGAATATGCCGAATATTTTTTTGAAGTGGCCAGTGATAAAAAGAAAAACAAAAACGAAATTAAAGCCTTAAAAAATATTATCAAACAAACTAAAATAAACAATAAATTCACTGATAAAGAAGCTGTTATAGTTTTAGAATCTTTTTTAAAATCTCAAATAGCCGTTAACGAGGATTACACACAGGTGTTAGCAGATGAAATATGGAAAACTAAAACAGCATCCGAACATGGTATTACAAGATTATACATTTTATTATTACAGCAATTAGGAATTTATTGCGAATTGGTTTTAACACAAAATCGTTACGAAAAGTATTTTGATGAAACCTTTGAAACGCATAATATTTTTAGCGATTACTTAATTTATTTTCCTCAATTTAAATTATACACCCATCCATCATCGTTTAATTTACGCTTAGGTGAAGCACCTTATAATTTATCTTACACCAACGGATTGTTTGTAAATAAAACAGCTGTTGCAAATCCTAAATATATATCAAGTGTTAAATATATTGAGGGTTTACCTATGGAATTATCTTACGATAATATGTTTATCAATTTAAAGTTAGATGATAATTTTGAAAAAGCTACAGTTGATTTAAAAAAGGTTTCTTTAGGTTTTAGTGCGTCTAATTTAAGACCCTACTTAAACTTTATGAATGATGAAAAGAAAAAAGAGGTATTAGAAAGTTATTTTAATATAATTGGAAAAGATGGAGAGGTAAAAGAACTAAAAACTGAAAACAGTAAAATGTTGGGGTATATGTTGGAAACTCCTTTTGTTATGGAAGGAAAAATTACATTAAGTGATGTATTACAAAAAGCAGGTGATAAAACATTAATAAAAATTGGAGAATTGATTGGTCCGCAAGTAGAAATGTATCAGGATAAAAATAGAGAATTTGATATTGAAAACTATTACAATCACAGTTACTTGAGAGAAATTAGATTTGAAATACCTAAAGGTTTTGAGATTGTTAATTTAAACGATTTAAATATGGACTTTTTTGGATTAAATAAACAAAATAAAAGAATTATGGAATTTAAAAGTACTTACAAAATTGAAGATAATACGTTAATTGTTACTGTTACCGAGTTTTATAACGAAATTAGATTACCCAAAGAAAGATATGAGGAGTTTAGAAAGGTGATTAATGCTGCTGCAGATTTTAATAAAAAAGTATTGATTTTATCTCCAAAAAAATAAAAAATTGTTAGCATTAAAGGATAAACGTGTTGTTGTATCGGTTAGTAATGATTTAAGCTACGACCAAAGAGTTAAGCGTTCTTGTGAAAGTTTAACTCAGTTGGGAGCAAAAATTTTAGTTATTGGTCGTTTATTACCCAATTCAAAACCTTATCATCCTTCTTATGCTATTTCTAGAGTTAAACTTCCTTTTATAAAAGGAGCCGGTTTTTACATTACTTTCCAGATTTATTTATTTTGGAAATTATTATTTACAAAAACTGATATTTATTTTAGTAACGATTTAGATACATTATTACCTAACTTTTTAGTATCAAAAATTA
>Ga0007787_10000142_pt1 | contig 20786 bp, 25 predicted proteins | sample LauGreFa1BDMLBSN_2_FD_59500 | JGI IMG/M metagenome (GOLD analysis project Ga0007787, IMG submission 59500) | Freshwater lake microbial communities from Lake Michigan, USA - Fa13.BD.MLB.SN | ecosystem: Environmental > Aquatic > Freshwater > Lake | place: Lake Michigan, USA | collected 2013-09-23 | reverse complement strand
CGCTGGCGAACGTGCTGCCGTAACCCTGTGAGGTGGCCATGGCAACCAAGCGCCGCCCGTCTCGTGTCAACGAGGCGGGCAACTACACTAAGCCCGCCATGCGTAAAGCATTGTTTCAGAAGATCAAGGCGGGCACGAAGGGCGGAGACCCGGGTGAGTGGTCGGCCCGCAAGGCCCAGCTTCTGGCTTTGGAATACAAGAAGCGCGGCGGAGGGTACAAGTAATGGCGCGGGCCAAGACGCAGCGGTCACTGACCGAGTGGACGAAACAGAATTGGCGCACCGTCGATGGGCGCCCTTCGCTTGGGAAGAAGCGATACCTTCCTGCCGCCGCGTGGGACGCCCTGACGCCTGCTGAGCGGGCCGCAACGAACCGCGCCAAGGCTGAGGGGAACAAGGCGGGTAAGCAGTTTGTCCGGCAGCCCAAGAAGGTTGCGCAAAAGGTCAAGAAGTATAGGTGATGTATGGGGCGGGTGATCAGCACTATATCGGGAGGCAAGGCGTCAGGCTACGTGGCATGGTGGACGCTGCAGCACTACCCGAAAGACGACGTGGTATTGTATTTTAACGATACCGGCTGGGAGCACCCGGACCTGCACCGCTTCCTGAACGACCTGAGCGTCTTTTTGGATCACCCGATCGTCCATGACAACGATGGGCGGGACGTCGAGATGGTGGCGTACGACCAGCACGCCATTCCAAATAATCGTCTCCCATTTTGTTCGCATACGCTCAAGGCGCAACGCTTGCAACGGTATTGCCAAGATGGTGACGTATTGCTTTTTGGTATTGGCGCGAACGAGCGCCACCGCGCGAAGAGGATTAAAGAGGTTTACGAGATTGTTTCTGTTAATCGTGCAATTGCGGTGTCTCTGCGGTTCCCGCTTATTGAGTTTCATATCGATGACATTGCTATTGCGCAGTTTTACAAAAAACATGCTATTCAGACCCCTGAGCTTTACAAGTTAGGGTTTTCGCACAACAATTGTGGGGGCGGATGCGTCCGTTCATCAAAGAAGCAATGGTTGCATTTATTACAGGTGCAGCCAGAAACATATGCGGAGCGGGAGCGATTTGAGCGTGAGATCGCTGAGCACTTTGGCAAGCGTATGACGATCTTAAAAGATATGTCGCTTGAGCGGCTTAGGCTTCAGTATCAGGCAAAGCAGCCAATTGAGCTCGGACAAGAGCCCGACGTAGCCGATTGCATCGGTATCTGCAGTACTACGGTGTAGCATGACAAAAGTCCCATTTGTCCACAGCAACTACCCTCGAAGGGCCGACGACAACTATCAGACCATTGATCCGCGGTGTACTGACAGCCTTTTGGAATATATTCACCCCGGAGGGCGATGCGTTGATATTTGCGCCCCTGACGGGAGCGGCATTGCAGAACGGCTTCAAGAGCTGGGCTTTCCCGCGGTTCTGCTGCCTGACGCCTTCGCGCAGTGGGATTACCATGACAAGGATTGGATTGTTACAAATCCACCATACGAGCGGCCTATTGTCGACACCATTATCCGGCACGCGGTGGAGCTGGTCGAGGACGGCTACATTGCAGGGGCGGCGTTCCTGCTGCGCACCTCGTTTGATCACGCGAAGAACCGGGCGGCGCTCTTTGCGGCTCCCGGCTATCATGGGCAGATCAAGCTCCGCTACCGGCCGTGGTGGAGTGAGGAACGCAAGGCGCAGCCTATCCATAACTATGTATGGCACCTTTGGATGAAGGACCGGCTATATCTTGCCCCGCCGATTGTATTGTACTCAAACGGAGAATAAGATGCCAGCGCGATTGATCGCCATCTCGCAATTCATGCTTCCCGGGGTCACGGTTGGGGCCCACGACGCCCCGACCGCCGAAGACCTGATTGTGTACTGCGCCCGGGTAAGCAACCCGAAGAACCAGACGAACTTCGGCACTGGCAGCCGCCTCTTGAAGTATTGCATCCAACACGGGCATTGGAGCGTCTTTGAGATGGCTAGCATGTGCGTCGAGGTCGTAACGTCCCGCGCGATTGGGCGTCAGATTATCAGGCACCGAAGCTTCTCGTTTCAAGAGTTTTCGCAACGATATGCGTCTGCGCAAACGGAATACTCGCCAATTCAGTTTCGCTTGCAAGGAAAGGGGCGTCAGGGAGGGGATATAGACGCTGACCTGCCTGATGAGCTGCAAGAGCAGGTTGACGACTACCTTTATGAAGGCGTGGTATTATATGACAAACTACTGAAGCATGGGGTTGCGTATGAGTCGGCTCGTTTTCTTCTTCCAGAGCTAACTGAGACGACAATGTATATTAATGGCACGATCCGCTCGTGGTTGCACTACTTGCAGCAGCGGTGTACCCCGCAGACGCAACGCGAGCATCGGGAGCTGGCAAACAGCATCTTGCAGATCTTTTCAGAGCAATTCCCGCGCGTGAGTGTCGCAATGGGGTGGAAGGACGAAGAATGACAGAGCCGCTTTCAACCAAAATCTCAATCCCATACGCGCCGGGCGAGCGCTCTAAGGCCTATGAGGCAAAGGTGCAGTACTTGCTGATGGGGCAGTACCGCAACCTTCGAGACGTATCGCTGAAGCAGCGCGTGTCTCAATCGCAGGTCAATAACTGGGCGGGAAATTATGACTGGAACGCTGCGGCCCGAGAATACGATGAGGCCGTTGCGTCGCATAAGATCAAGCTGGCTGAGGAGACGTACAAGCGCGACGTTGAGGAATACATGTCCCGATACCGTGAGACGGGGCGTGAGCTTCAGGAGACCGCAATGGAGCTTCTGCGCACAATGCGGGGGCGTATCACCAGTAAAGACTTTACAATCACGCAAAACTCTCTGGGGCTCGCGTCGCGTGCCCTGATGGCTGCGGCAGACCTTGAGGCACACAGCTTGCGTATTTCCGAAATCCTCCCGCAGTTTGAGACGGTTGACAGTGGCAAATCTGACGAATAGCCGAAAGCGTCTGCACATCCCCGGCCCCGCGCCCTTGCAGGCGCGGGCCGGGGTGAAGGTTCGCCAGCCAAAGCTTCTGCAACATCAGCGGATCCCTGATGGCATGTGGCGTGGCTGGATGCTCTTGGCAGGGCGGGGTGCCGGTAAGACGCATGCGGGGGCCTGCTGGCTCCTCGATGCAATTATTAACCCAGACGTTCGTATTAAGAAACAGCTTCGCCTCGGCGTTATTGCCCCAACGGCGGCGGACGTCCGTGACGTCGCATTTGAGGGCGATAGCGGCATCTTGGCTAACGCTGAAATCCTTGGCTTGCAGGTAACGCGGTGGAACCGTTCAATGTCAGAGGCGGTTATTAATGGAGCTATTGTTAAAGGATACGCCGCATCTGAGCCTAACCGTCTGCGTGGCCCTCAGTTTCATCGCCTTTGGATTGATGAGCTTGCGGCGGTAGCCGCAACGTCTGAGGCAGGGGCGCAAGAGACATTTGATAACGCAATGATGGGCCTTCGGTTGGGCTTTGATCCTCGTGTGTTGGTTACAACGACCCCGAGGCCAAAGAAGATCATCATTGACCTTGTTAACGACCCTGACTGGGTCAAGACGAAGGCAAGCACGAAAGATAACCCATTTCTGGCGCAGACTGCGGCGGATTCACTCGAGAAGCGCTACGCAGGAACCCGCATCGGGCGTCAGGAGCTCAACGCGGAGATCCTTGATGATACTCCGGGCGCGCTTTGGACGAGCGATCTAATTGATGACTTTCGAGTGGAAGCGCCAGAAGATCTTGACCGTGTGGTTGTTGGGGTTGACCCGATGTCAGGAAGCACCACTGGCGAGACTGGGATCATTGTAGTTGGCCGAGCGGGGGACGACGCTTACGTGCTGGCCGATTATACTTGCTCGGGGTCGCCGCTTGAGTGGGCTGATCGGGTAATTCAGGCATATACTGAAACGCAGGCCGACCTGATTATTGCGGAACGCAATAATGGTGGGGAGATGGTCGAGCATACGATCAGAAGTACCTTTGGTGGAGAATATCTGCCAATCGAGACGGTCTGGGCCGCCCGGGGCAAGGTTACCCGTGCGGAGCCGATCGTTGCATTGTATGAGCAGGGCCGTGTTCATCACGTTCGGGTCTTTGAGACACTTGAGACGCAGATGTGCCGCTATGTGCCGGGGGAAACGTCCCCAGACCGTATGGACGCCCTCGTTTGGGCGATGCATAAGCTCTTTCCTGTAGATGACGCGCCCAAGGGTGGCTTTGTTATGAGGTACGCATGACCGACGTTAACTTCTTTCGTGTGCCTCTGTATGGGCCGTCCTATACGGTTCAGGCCACGACCATGGACCTTGCCGAGGACGAGATTGCCCGGCAGCGGGCTGTGGTTCGGGCGAGGGATTACCATGAGGGGCGTCATTATGTGAAGCTCACCGATCGATTGCGTGAGTTTCTTCGTGATCGCCCCGGCATCGAAGACTACGACGCGCTGCGGTTCAACGTTACCCGTACGGTGGTTCATGCCGTTACTGAGCGCCTTATGGTTCGTGGCTTCATCAGCGATGATGGTGAGCAGGCTGACTGGGCGATGAGTATCTGGGAGCAGAACGCGGGCGACGTTATGGCCGACGAGCTGCATGAATCAACCATTCGTGACGGCGAGGCGTTTATTATTGTAACGTGGGACAACAAGGAGCAGCGGCCACGCTTTGTTCCTCACGTCCGATATACCGACCGATCGATCCATAACGGTGAGGGGTTTGGGTGTCGCGCCTTCTACAAGAACGATGACCCGTCTGAGGAGATTGAGTACGTTACCCGTCGCTGGTATGAGACAGTCGTTGAGAACGATCAGAGGACTATCCGACACCGGCTGACGGTCTACTACCCTGATCGCGTTGAGAAGTATCTGATGGGAAACAACCTTCAGAAGGTTCGAGACCCGGGGGACGAGGCATGGCCAATCCCATGGGTTGATAATGAAGGCAACCCCCTTGGCGTGCCTGTAATCCACACCATGAATGAGGGTATGCGTTGCGAGGCGTGGGACGCAATTCCGCTTCAGAATGCGATCAACAAAAACCTTGTCGATATGTTGGCTGCGGGTGATCTGACCGCCTTTCAGATTTATACGGCCTTCGGGTTCTTCCCGACGACCGACGGGAAGCCGCTTGCCGATGACAAGTCCAACCAAGTGAAGCTTGAGCCGGGCATTATTATTGGCTCGGAGAGGAGCGCGGGAGAGGCAACGTTCCGTGCCTTGTCTGGCGCTGACCCAGAGATCATGATCAAGCCGATTACTCAGCTGGTCTACTGGGTTGCGATGGTTACCGACACGCCGATCACGCGGTTCCTTGTGTCAGGGCAGGTAGCCGCTGAGGGGACGCTGAAGCAGCAAGATGGCCCTTTGTTGACCAAGGTGCGCAAACGGCAGCAGATGCTCGGCTTCGCATATGAACAGATGTTTGCGATGGCCCGGAAGCTTTCGAACATTTATGGCGGAACGTCGTATAATGAAGACGTGCCAATTCGCGTCATCTGGGATACTGCGGAGACCCGCGACGACGACAAGATGCTGGAGCGGGCTGAGCGGAAGATGAAGCTCGGCGTGCCGCGGCGTCAACTGTTGAAGGAGCTTGGTTACTCAGATGCCCAGCTGAACGAGTGGCAGCTTCCCGGCACTGATATTCAGCCAACCGAGCCTCCCCAGCCAATGGAACCGGCTCAATCATCAGGGGGTCCGAATGCCCAAGGGTAACCCGGCAGGGTATATGCGTGGCGGTATGAAGGGCGGCATGAAGGGCGGCAAGAAGGCCGACATGGACGACAAGAAGGCCCCGAAGAAGGGTGGCAAGAAGCGGGGGATGTGATGGCAAAGAGCCCGGCATGGCAGCGCAAGGAGGGTCAGAACCCGAAGGGTGGCCTTAACGCTGCGGGACGACGTTCATACAAGCAGGAAACGGGGGGAACGCTTAAGGCTCCGGTCAAGAGCGGTGACAACCCCCGCCGCGCGTCGTTCCTTGCCCGTATGGGGAACATGCCGGGCCCTGAGAGGAAGCCAGATGGCAGCCCAACGCGATTGCTGCTTTCACTAAAGGCTTGGGGTGCTTCGTCAAAGGACGACGCCCGCCGAAAGGCTCGTGCAATATCTGCACGTAATAAGTCCAAGAAATCATAATTGTCTGTATGCTATACTATACGTGTTGATTGGCTCGCCAATTGACTAGGAGATATCATGGAAACCGATCAGACGCAGGAACAACCAGCAACCACGGCCCCCGACGCCGGTACAACAGTCGGTACCTCTGGGCGTGAGGCGCGTCTGTTCTCGCAAGTCGAGGTGGATCGCATCATTCGTGAGCGTCTGGATCGACAGGCCCGCACGCTGGCTTCACAGGCGGAGAAGGAGCGTGGCACCGCCGAAGTGGCGATTGCAAACGAGCGGCAGCAACTGATTGATGAGCTCGAGCAGCACCGCTCAGAGGTCATTCAGCTGAAGGCAACTGCCGACCGGGTGCGTCGTTACGAAGAGGCGCTTGCTTTGTACGCAAAAACTTTAAAGGCCAACGTCCCACAGCATGTTCTCACGCTGGTCGAGCGGCTGGATCTCGCCGAGCAGCTTGAGTATCTTACGGCGCACCGCGAGGTCGTCTCGACAACGTCACCTCCTCGCACAGCCCCGGACATAAATGCTGCTGGTGGGAGGGCCTCGCCGGTGCAGGATCCAAAGCAGCGCGAGCAGGAGATCCGGCAGCGCTATCGTCTGAAGTAACTCTAGGGGGAATGACATGGCTGTGATTACGGTTACTGCTGCCAACGTGCGCCCGCTGAACGGGGCGATCATGCGGCGCGGTACTGCTGGTGCGTCGGGGAGCGTCGGTGACGCCGTTTATCTGGACGGCACGAACGGTTGGAAGCCAGCCGATGCGGACGTAGAGGCGGCTTCGATCGCGCGGGGGATCGTCGTTGCCGTCAACGCTCACGTGGGCGCCACCACCTTCGCGGTTGGTGACCGTCTGGATATTGTCATGTTCGGGCCGGTCGCTGCCGGGACGGGGATGACGCCGGGCGGCGCGATCTTTGTGAGCCCGACAGCAGGCAAGCTCGACCAGAGCGCCTCGGCCGTGCAGGGTGACTTCAACTTCCGCATCGGCTGGGCCGAGGCCGAGGATATTGTCTTCGTCAGCCCGGCGACCACAACCGCTGTGGTGTCGTAGGAGGAATGAGCAATGGCGACCTATAGCGGTGTCAACGACCTAAAGAACATTACGCTGCCCGGCACGTGGGACACGTCGGAACTGACGCGGCTTCGGCTGCGTGACGGCACCACGTACGAGGCGATCCTGAACGACATCAACTCGGCTGTCCAGATCGTCAACAGCGGCCTGAACAGCAACTACTATGGTGGCATGGTAGCCCTCACGACCGACCTTGGCGTCGAGTATCGCTCGGGCGTCAGCACGGGCTTTGAGGACGCCACCGAGTACACGCAGCCCGACGCGCAGCGCGCCGAGAGCTACGGGCACATGCTGCCCCTGCGGCGCAGCGATCGCAAGATGGGCTGGACGACCCGCTGGCTCGAGGAGGCCCGCCGCATCAACATCGACGACGACATTGCGGCTATGTTGAGCGACGTTACCAACCTGTACGAGCAGCGTGTCCTGACCCGGTTCTTCAAGAGCACGGCGGAGACCGGGCGGGCGTACGGCCTCGGCGCGAACGGTGTCAGCCTGCCGTTTGCAGACGGCTCGCAGACCTACGTGTGGACGCCGCCGCCGCGCCCTGACCGTGGCGGAACGTTTGCCAACACCCACTCGCACTACCTGCGCCTCGATGGCATCACGCAGGCCAACGTCGAGACCGCCGTCAAGCATATCTGGGAGCACGGCATCGACGGCCCCTACGATCTGATTGTCAGTCTGGCTGACGTGGACGCATGGACCAACGCCACCAACGTTACGGGCTACGTGCAGCGCCCTGACGCTCTGGTGACCTACGGTGCGAACACGACGCTGTCGACCGTTGACGCGACCTACCTCGGCGTTGTGACCACGAAGTATGGCACGTGCCGCCTCGTGTACAACGGCCGCATCCCGACGAAGTACTGGGGCGTTTACAAGACCTTCGGGTCGAATGATCCCCGCAACCCGCTGCGTATCCGCTACGATGAGCCGTTCGGCTTCGGTGCGCGTCTGGTTGTTGAGCGCGTGGATCTGTACCCGCTTGCCGGGGCCATCGCTCGCTTTGACTTCGGTGTGGGCATCGGCGCAGATCGCGTGAGCGCAGTGCTCGTCCGCAACCACGGGTCGGGCAGCTACAGCGATCCGGTCATCGCCTGATAATCCTCTCTCCGGGGGCGGGGCTTCCCGCCCGCCCCCGGCAAGGAGCATAGTATGGCGTTCACGTATACCAACACGCTTCCGACGGCCCGTGATCGCCTCCGGTTTGCCTTGGGCGACACGAACAGCCCGGGCTTCATCCCCGACGAGACATACACTGCCACCCTTTCCTTGAACAACCAAGATGAAGTGGCCAGTGTTCGCCAGCTCGCAGGGCACCTTGCTGTCCGGTTTGCAAACGAACCGGGAGGCATTCGGTTGCCGTCTGGCCTCTCAATCTCCTACCGTGAGCGCGTGGCCCAGTGGGCCGCGATTGCTATGGGGAAGATGCCGACGATTGTCAACCCGGGTGGAACCGCTGGCGGCTTCGGGTATTCTGTGCTTCCGGTTCGAGATGATGGGTACCGACAATGACCCTGATCAGCGCGCAGGTCTTAGCCAGCCTAAAGGCGCTCGTTGAGAGTGCGATGCCTGACACGGCTACGGTCAGGCGCACAGGGGCGACGATTACTGGCCTTCTATGGCAGCCGTTCCGAGACGAGCACTACGACGGTGGCCCGGTTGACTTCTCCGAGGGGCGTGCCCGGTTCGAGTGCGCGCTTGGCACAGATGTGCGTTTAAATGATATTCTGACTGTGGGTGGGCGGGCGTACCGCGTATTGTGGCTTCCAGAGCTTAGCGAATATGACGTAAACGTGTCTATTTATATGGACGAGGTTCAATAGTGCCCTCGGTTAGGATCCCACTAAACGTTGAGGTTGAAATAAAAAATGGAATTGATGTATTTTACAGCGATTTGATGAAACAGACGTATTATGCTGTTAATAAGGCCGGAGAGGTATATATCAATATCGCACGCAGCCATATTAAGCCAGTTACAAATCAGACTTCACAAAGCGGACAGGTTCAAGACGTAGACGTTTCATTCCCTTCGGGGAAATGGGATAAGGTGGCAAAGTTTACCGTGGATTATAGCTTTGGGCGAAAACCAAACTCATTCCAGAGCGTTGAGTGGGCTCAGACAAAGGCTCAGCAAAGACGATATAACCGTGCGCCCAATCAGGTAGATGAAAGAGCCCTTGCTTTGGAAGAGGGTTTTTATGCTTGGGACATTCCTAGGCCAGACTTCTGGGTTGAACGCCCCTACTTAAAGCAAGGCATCCCTTACATTGTTCCTGCCTTTATTGACTTTATGAAAGATTGGGATCGGGTTGGAAACCCAATTTCTCACGTTTTGGCGTATGTTGATAATTTGGCTATACAAGGTCTTGATGTTGATATTGGCTTACCGTTTTAATGCCTTTTGGGGCTGGGTGGTAAATGACTACCGCACCGATTATCAATGCCTTAAGTCTGCTTGATACGGCGCTTTCTGCGGCACTTACGCCGCTGGCGTCAACGTATAATGGCTCTCCCGCGGTATACTTTATGCAGGGCCCTCCGGGGGTGGCTGGCGCATTAGCGTCTGGTTCGCTTGCAAAGGCGATTGTGTATGCCTTGACGGACAATGGTGGCAAGCGCTCCGATAAGATTGGCTTTGCCGGTTGGGAGGGTCGGGTAGTCATTCACTGCTATTCCGATGCAAAGGCAACGTCAAACTCCTTGCTGGCTAGCGTTGCCACAGCATTGAATACGATGACTATCGCAAGCTATAGCGTTGATGTTACTTGGGTTCGCCCTACCATCTACGTTCCGCAGAATAACATCTGGAGACTTTCTGGCGTATGGGACATTTGTATTGAGCGTGTATGATTATTCCAGCTGCCCCTCCGATTGGTCCCGTGCTAGGGATTGCCGCCCGCTTTGATGCCGCCGGATACTATCGGATTGTCATCCCGATGCGAGCCATTGGCGGTACGTGGGCTACCATAGATACAATTACCCCAGAGCAACTGTCTTCTTGTCATACTGTCGTTATATCTCGCCTCAGCGGAAACCGGGACGACGTAGGGCTCTTTATCCGACACCTTAAGCGGATAGGGAAGCGCGTCCTTGTTGATTACGATGATGCTATGTTCATGCGTCACCCGGTGACGGAGGTCCGCATGCCCTTGGAGCTGCGGCGAAGCATTAAGCTGGCTTTGGATATATCGGACGGCGTTATTGTCACTGGCCAGCGCCTCAAACAATACTTTCGCCGCTACACAAATCTCCCCATCTTTGTTGTGCCCAATTATATTGACCCGTCTGATTGGCCAGCAAACCCTGTCGCTTGGGACAATCCTCCGGTCATTGTCATGGCCGGGTCTCCGTCTCATAAGCGTGACTGGGATATAGCGGTTCCCGGGCTGGCCTTTATTCGGAAGAGCGCCCCTGACGTGCAATTGAGATTATTGGGATGCGAACACCCCTTATTAAAGCAAATTGCAACGCAAGGCGGAGAGTGGTACTCGGACGTAGAGGAATATCGCCAATCGCTTTCTGGAGGCATGATTGGGCTTTGTCCGTTGCCTGATACTCCATTTAATCACTGCAAGACACCAGTAAAGCTTATTGAATATGCAATGAGTGGCTTGGCGGTTATTGCTAGTCCAACACAATATCAGCAATTGCTGTCGGGGCGTGGTATAATTGTTGCTGATGATGATCCCCGAGGTTGGGCTATCGCAATTGCCTACTACCTTGCCAACCCAGAGAAGGCGAGGGTCGACGCAGCGAACTTGCGGGACTACATCAGCAAGCAGCTCAACGTATCGAACTATAGTCGGGAATTGGGTCGCATTTATCGGGAGGGGTCATAATGCCAATCATGATTGAGGGTTCGGATGGTCTGATTCAGATCGGGCCGACAAATGCTTTGACCACCGTTGGTGTCGTAACGTCGTTCTCGGTTGAAGCAAGCACGGAGCTTACGCCACGGGGCCCGTACATTGGCGACGCTACCATTAGCAAGACCCGCCAGCCTAAGACCTCGACCGGCTCGCTGAGCGCTGAGATCCCTTCGGGGCGAAATGTGGGGCAGACCGGGCTGGTCACCGCCCACGAAAGCGGAACGAATGTTCGTCTCGTCCTGAAGGCTGGCGCTGCGCTGACGGGCTACAGCTACACTTGCGAGGCCGCTGCGATCACTGGCATCTCGTTCACTGGCAATGCTACTGACGGGTATATGCTTGACATCTCGTTCGAGGATACCGGCAGCTACACGCTGGCCGCATCGGCTTGATCTATCTCTCCCGGGCGGGTGAGAGATCACCCGCCCGGGAGAAATGAGGAGTTATGAAACGCTTCCCAACGGTAGAGGATATTCGTGACATTCCTCAATTGGCACGATTAGCGCTTGTCATTCCTATATGGGAATACTCTGACGGCACTGTCGTTGAGGTTCTTGTACGAGCGCGAACATTCAGAGAGCGACGCCATTGCCTGATGATGGCGATGGAAGCAGGAAAGAATGGAAAGCCAGACGAAGATACGTGGGCAATCGAGACCGTTCTTGCGGGAATGGTCGAACCGCAATTTACGCGGGATCAAATTGGGATACTTTGGGATTCTAACCCGGCAGCAATTGATCTCATTGCCGAAACGATCGTTCGTCTCGAGGAGGTTCCCGCCAGAAGGCTCTCGAACGAGATCGCACGTCAATCAGGGGCTCCAGCGGCGGTTGTTGATCCGGAAGAGGCTTGAGTATCGGGCGCTATCTATTCGATACAAGCATGATGAGATGTTTGATGGTTGGGTAAGGATGGTTGCCTTACGATATAAGTTACCGATTGGTCAATTCGATTATATGAGCGACGACGAGGCCCTCTTTATCCAAGAGCTGGCAGCTTTGGTTGTGCAATCTTCGTTAGAACTTTCACGAACGTTGGCAAGCCCCGGCCCTAAGGAAAATGCCGCGCAGCACCGCACACGGCTGCGGAAGATGTCAAAGTCCAAGTCGATCATTGAACGGCTAGCGCACTGGTATCACACCCAGTCGCAACTGCCTCGCGAGGCCTAACCATGACGAGCGGAACAGAAGTCGGGCAGGTCTTTGTTCGGGTCAACGCTTCTGGGGACGCATTGACCGTCCTGAAGGAGGTTGAAGAGCAGATGCACCGGATCACCCGAGCTGCGGGAGCTACGGGTTCCGCTCAGTCGGCGGCAGTCCAAATTAATCCGCAGGCGGCTCAAGCTATTAATGCAACGGCTCAAAGCTTAAAGGCTGTTGCAGCGGCAGCGGCTCCAGCCGCGCAAGGCGTAAATGCGTACGGTCAGGCAGCCGCTCACGCTCAGAAAATGACCTCAGGGCAAATTACAGCGGCGCGAATAATGGCCGCTGATGCATCTCAGCTCAAGATATTACAATCCCAAAATGCCGCGTCATTAGGTGACTTTACAGGGGCAATGGTGCTTGCCTTGGAAGCCATGGAAGGAATGACCCCTCAGACCCAACAATACCAGTTTGCCCTTAGAAATTTAAATGCCATAATACAGCAAGCGTCAACGCAAAGCAAGACGTTGGGCAAGTCTATCGCAGAGGGCGGCGCTGCGATGATGAAGCTCTCGGCAACTGCAGCTTCTGGTAGCGCAGCAATTGATGCTGCATTTACAGAAATGGAATTGGCCTTTAAACAATACAATGAAGCTTTGGATATCATTGTACCGAAAACTGAAACGATGGGCGTTGAACAAAAGCAAGCCGCACTAATGGTTCTAAACCTCGGCAAAGCATTTGATCAGACGACAGTTAAAATATTAAACCAAACAAGGGCTCAATATGGCGTTAATGAAGCTATTCTAATAGGTCAAAAGATGGTAGAAAGGTATGAAAAAGACCTTTCCAGCATGGGCGTTCAGCTGTCAGAAACGACAACGCTCCTCGCAAAGCTTAAGCAAGAACAAGATAAGCAAGAAGAGGCGCAGAAAAGGAGGGTAACGGCTGATGCGGTTACCCGTGCAACGGACACTGTAAAGCAGGCCCGCGTTATTTCGCAATTTATTGGTACTGCTCAAGCCTTAGAGTTTCTTGAGCAAGAGGTGAAACGCTATACTAATCAAATTCAAGCAACAGTTATTATCAATCGAGAAATAATTAGAACCGAGGCTGAGCACGCTGATAGTTTGACGCGCACGGCAATTGCTCAGGCGAAAGCATACGAAAAGACGCGGGATTATGCGGCGGCATTGGAGGTTTTGGAGAAACGATTAAATGACGTTAAGTCGGGAGCGTCTCGTGGCACATTCGCGGCTACAACAGACCTTGAGAATATGATTGAACGGATGCGCATCCAACAGGAAGGTGCTAAAAGCAGCTGGTGGGAGGGCCCCATCGGTCAATTGCGAAATCTATCAGGAACAGTCCTTGCTATTACTGGAGCCTTTTATACTCTTCGAGATGCCATCATGACAACATTTGATGCTATGGCTGCCGGAGCTCAACTATCTGTTGCTGAAAGTCAAATGAAATTATTAGTATCAAGCACATTGGAGTATGAGGCTACACTGGCTGCGGTTTCTGCTAATATCCGGTTGTTTGGTGGATCGCTTCAAGAAACTTTATCTGATATGAATAGAGTGGTAATTCTGTCAAATCAGACCGGCACAAGCATTGAATTATTGAATCAAGCATTGCTGCTTCTGAGCGCAAAGGATCCGCAACAAGGGGCGGCGGGTGCGGTTATTGCCTTAAATGAAGCTCTTGCTGAAGGACAAACAATTTCTTTGCGTAGGCGCTTCGAGCTGGTTGGTTCTGCCATTTCATACTTTTCTGATGAATCGCTTTCATCAGATGAAAAAGTTAGAAGGTTGATTGGCACTCTTGGCAATATGGGTATTACTATGGATCTTCTTGATCAAAGTGTGGGAGATGCTGCACGTACAGTAAACGAGTTAGGGGCGGTGTCCGAAGAGACTTGGGCTCGAGTAGGGCAGGCGATGTCGGTCGCATTTTCGGAAGAATTAAAAATGCTCAATCAAGCGTTAAGTGATGTAAACAAAGCTTTGGCAGAATATGCGGAGTTAGGTGATAGGGTTAATGCGCAGCGGGCAAGTGTTTCACTTGGTCGGGAAGATTACTCATTGGCTGGGGTATCCTCGCTTATGGGCGGGAACCCTGCTGATGCGTTGGGTATTATAGAAGCCGCAAAGGCTCAAGAATATTTATCTTCACGGCTGCAAACCGCTGCTGATGCTTACATGCAAGCCGCTCAGGCTTCTGATGTGTACAACCGGACGCTTAGGGAAGTAATGGCGGCTGCAGAAGAGCAATCGCTTAGGGCTAGTGAGTTTATTCAGCAAACCCTGTCATCAGCAAACGCGCAGGCGTTTGAGGCAGAAGTTAAAAAGGAATTGGTTGATCTGTCTCAAAAAGTGGCAGACGGGTCATTGTCAGCAGCTCAGGCTGCAAGCATTCTTGAGAAAAGGTATGGCGAGTTAGGAATGTCTCTGACACAATTAGAGGCAGGCTTTCGAGCATTAGGCAAGCAGAGCAATGAAACGGCGGCGACCCTTGCCGCAGATGCAGCCAAAGCCGCCGCAGCATGGCAGCGGCAAATGGCAGAGGTGGCAAGGGCGTCTCAGTTAATTGGCAAGGAAGGGGCTGAGGCGGCGCGGATCAGGCTGCAGCAGCTGCGTGAAGACCAAGCCCTAGCTCTTCCCGGCTATGAGAATGCCCCAGATCGGGCAAGGATTGCAGTAGACATTCGGCAGGCTGAGCTCGACCTGCAGCGCGAAATCAATCGGGAGACAAAGGCCGCTGAGGATCTGGCCGTTGACTGGGCTGTGGCGACGGGAGACGTTGTGCCGCAATTGGAAAGGGCCCGAAAGGAATACGCTAGGATTATGTCTACCGCCAGCTCCGCTACCAAAGAGGAGAAGCAGCGAGCCCTTGAGCTGGCTCGAATAATCCGAACGTTGGAGGGGTCCTTGGGAGGCGCAAAGCCCTCCGGCGGCGGCGGCGGTGGTGGTGGGGAGGCCTTGTCTGATCAGGAGCGTCTGAACAATCAGTTAGCGCTTGATCAGCTTAAGGCCGACCAGCAGGCGCAAGATGCACTCATCGCTCACGAGGAACGCATGCTTGAGATCCGAAAGGATTATGCCGAGCGTACCCTGAGGGCCATTGAGGAGTTTCAGGAAGATCAGAAGTCTGGGCGTGCTAGCTTCTATGAATCCCTGACGGGAATTGAAGACCACGGCCTGCAGAAGGCAATGGCTGCCCAATTCGAGGCGGCGGCCCTTGAGGCGGGCAAGATCGCGCAAACCCTTGGCCCTGACGTGGCGGCAGAGTTTCTGCAGCAAATGCAGAAGAACATCATTGATCAGGCCAAGCGTCAGCAAGAGATTAGCAAGGCGCTCGACAAGGGAAGCGATGACTTCAACCCGGCATTGGCTGAATACTTGCAGGGGGTCGATCAGCTCTTCCGGGTCTCTGAGCAGGGGGCGATCAACCAGATCCTTCGCGCCCGTGACTCTTTGGCAATGTCAGAGCAGGGGGCCATGCAGGACGCGGAGCAGAAGTATATTGATGCCCTTGCCAAGATTAGCGACACGGCGTCTGAGAGCGCCGAGCGCCGCATCGAGGCCGTGCGGCTTGCTGGCAAAGAAATCGATATGGAGATCGCCAAGGTTCAGGAGCTGGGGCTGATGTATGAGAAGATCGGCTTCACGCCCGGGTCGCAGCGAACGGTCGCGCTGCAGGGCAACGCTCCGGACCCCATGGCGGGCGTGTCGGAGAGCCTGACGGCAATCGCTGCCGATATCACGTCGGTGCTGAGCGCGATCCGCTCCAATACCGGGGAAACCGTTGGGGCTATCCGGCGGCTATCACCCTCTGTGACGCAATAGGAGGCCCGCTGTGCCCGCTCCGGTGTTCAATGGTACCGCACTCAACCCCTCCTCTATTTCGCGCACCACAAGGCGCTCAGGAAGCCTCGTGGTTGCCGCGAATGGGGTTAGGACGTGGATCAACCGAGGCACCAAGCAGGAGTGGACGGTGGAGTGGATCAACGTCGACTCAACCGTTCGCTCCTCTGTGCTGACTATTGCCGGACTAACTTCTGATTGGACATTTGCTGACGAGCGGGGGACCTCCTTTACTGTTCATTGCGAGGCCGACCCGGTTGACATTGCCACGTCTGTGATTATGCGGGGCGGCGACGTGCTGTACGATATCACGTTGCGGCTGTACGAGGCGTAGCATGCCATACCGAACCAGCACGTACAATGTGGAGTACAAGTCGGGCGGGACGTGGACGGCCATAGCTGACAGCGCCATCATTGACGTGTCAGGCGACGCCCTGATACAGGGCTCGGAGGCTAACCTAGCGGCCTTTGGCGATTCCATCACCCGCTCTGTCCAGATCAGGACGCGCGTCTTTGTCGCAAACCAGATGGCCGACAAGATGCCCATTCGCATCTCGTACTCGTTCAACGGCGGGGCGTTCGAGCGGGTCTTTACCGGCTTCGTGAAGAGCAAGTCTCGCAACCTGAACGACGCCACAATCAACTGCGTGACGGTGCAGGAGATCATCGCTCAGTCTAGGGCCGACAGCCCGGCATTCTTCCGCCGCCCGGTCGCGACGCGCACCACAGTGGCCAGCGTCGAGGACCCCTCCAGTGGGTCGTATCAGGCGGGGATGATCAACTGGCTTCTCTGGCAGGCTGGTGGCCGTCCGGCCCCGCAAGACTTCAATTATCCCAACGCGACGTTCTACTACTCGTGCGACCCGGCCCCGCTGGCCCCAGAGTGGTCGTGGGCGGCAGGGGAGAATAGTTGGACGGAGATCCTGACGCTGGCGCGGGCCTCGGGCGGCATGGTTCGGGTCGACGCCGACGGTACGGTACGCTACGTGTCGCCCTACCAGTTTGCGTCGGGAGCCTCGGTTCAGTCTATCGGCATGTCAGACTTCGGCTCGATCTCCGAGACGGTTGAGATGTTCACTAGTGTGGCGACAGCCGTCGAGTGCACCTACGTTCCCCGCGTGGCACGGGCGTTGCAGGAGGTCATCAACGACAATCAGCCCCGCCTGATCCGCCCCGGTGGGACCATCACGTTTGACCTCACGCCCCAGAACCCGCTCAAGAGCCTTGAGACTGTAAATAATTTGGCGGCCTCTGACGCCTTTGTGATGACGTACTTTGATGGGGAGATTGCCGCGCGGCACTCTTCGACCGGCTACTCGCACAGCCTGACAATCTATGCGCAGCGGGTCAGCATCGGCATTACAAACAACACCAGCCGCGCCATGGTGCTGCATAAGGTAGTGATGCGGGGGGAGCCTATCGCCCCGTCAGAGCAGCAGACGGTGACCGTTGGGGCAGGGGCGGTCAAGACGACCATTGCGGACAACCCCTACATACAAAGCCTGAGCCACGCTCGAAGGCTGGCGACGCTTCTGCTGCGTTTCCTTGCCAACTCGCGTGCTGTGCGAACGATATCTGAGATGGCGTGGAACGGGCCTGCCGCCGCCACACCGCTGGCTGTGGGGTCGATAGTAACCCTGTCGGTCGACACGAACAACTTTGAGCTGACCAACGTCGAGCATGTAATCACCTCGCTCAAGCACAGCGAGACCGGTGGTAAGATGGAGCTGACGGTCGTTGACACCAGCAACTTTCCGAAGGTCGACGACTATTACATCATCAATACGGTTTACCATAGCAGCACTACAAAGCGGTTGAGCATATGAGATTGGAACTTCCCGGCCCATTCATTGCAGACGCCCCTCTCAGCGCGTCAGACCTGAACCTGCTGATTGATGCGGCTATTATGCTTGACGGGCTGTCGTATCGGCCTCAGCCTGCCTTCGAGGCGTCAGACAGCGGCCGCCGAAATGCGACCGAAGACACCACGGGGCTAGCGAACTACCGCATGTGGTGGGGAACGCTGCGCTTCCAGACGGGCATGGAATACGTGTACGCCTACGGTGGCAGCGCCTCGGCGTCCGGCACAATCCAGCTCTGGGTTGATGGAACCCTTCGCGACACGGTGAATGCCAATGGCAACCCTAGTGGCACCGCGTGGACGCTGACGTATGATATGCGCTCGGCAGGATACGCCAACGGGCGTATCCTGCCGGTCGAGATCAGGGCGGTCGGCAACACCAACAAGACGGGTATCCGCTGGCCGCTGATGGTCTGGGCTGAGCCTGTCAGCATCGGCACCGCATGGCCGGGGGTGCCTAACTTCAACTACCACTTCGAGCCATCGCTGCTCAATAACTTGCGGTCGGCTGCGCAGTGGCTGTGGGACAGGATGAACATTGTCCCCATGATCCCCCAGCAGGGGCAAGTGTTGCGCCCGAACACGCACAAGTCGGAGAAGCTGACGCTGTTTCGTGGGGGTATTCCGCGCTTCTTCTCTCAGGACGAGCTGCGCATTGAGATGTTTGCCCGGCTGCTGCCAAACGCGACCGAAGTTATCACGGTAGAGGTGAACGGCGCCTTAGTTCACACCTCCGCAACGCTGGCGCAAAATACTGCCGGATATACGTTTGATATCAAGGTTCCCCTCACACACACGATGGGCAGCACCGTCTCCGTAGAGATCCTTGCCGAGGCTACGGTTCCAACCCCATACACCCGGATTAATTCGCGCTTCGATATTCGTCGCATTGGCACGTCGGCAATAACGACGCCGTACCCTGCCCCAACGAGCCCCTCTGCCCCTGCGGCGTTTGTCGAGGACGGATCGATTGCGGCAACTACGCTGCGCAACCGGCTGAACGACGTGTCAGACATTCTGCTGAACGTCCACCACCGTATTCACAATACTCCGCATCTGTGGAACCGGTATCGGGTACCCCGCAGGCGATACGCCCTCGATAACGCGCAAAACACCAAGCTTGCGAAGCGCTACGTGGCCATTAGTCAGCGCAAGGGCGACCGGCTGGTTGTGCGAGGCAAGGCCGTGACGCTGCTGTGGGGCTGGTGGAAGGTCGCAGAGAAGGAGGGCGAGCTGGATTATGACGACTACGAGTTTCAGTATTCTGAGGGGCTGACCGACGGCCAGACGGTCGAGACGAAGACGATCTACTTTGACGCCTACCCATCACTGTTTGTGGGGGTGTGGTACGCGCTCGGCGGCGACCTGCACGGCGCATGGGAATACATGGAGTAAGGGTATGCCAAAGAACCGCGTTGCGTTGCGTATCGACACAAAGCCAGCCATTGAGACACCGCCAGCCCCGACGGACATTGAGGAATCACTTGTCCCTCCGGCAATCCCGTCAATCCCAGAGCCTGACGGCCTTGTGCTCACCACCGTGGTGGGGCGCTCCGCTGTAACCCCTACCGCCATCATCACGGCAGACTGGGATCAGCCTCGAGGGACGGAGCCGCAGAGGTATGCGGTGCAGTACAGCACTGTCAGCAACTTTGCGACGGGCTCTCAGACGACGGTGGTCTACACGTCTGACAATGAGACCAGCGCGACGATTGAAAGCCTCCGGACAAACACGACGTATTACGTGCGGGTTGCCGCCCTCTTCCGCGCCGTGCAGTCTGGGTGGAGCGATGCGGCGTCAATTACTACCCCTAATGATTTGACGCCCCCCGGGCCCGTCACAGGCGCAACGGGCGTATTCACGACGGCCGCCATTGGCAACGGTGACCTGCTGGTTCGGTGGACAAACCCTACGTCAGCCAACTTCAAGGACGTCATTATTGACATCTACAAGAGCAATGGCGGCACCCTGCTAGGATCATTCGACAGCCGAACGGGGCGATACCTATACACTGCCGGGCGGAACATTGACGACGATGGCTCAACTGGCGACCCCTCGCTGTACGTTGAGCTGACGGCACGGTCATATAATAACGTGTTGAGCACAACGGTAGCCTTGTCGCCTGTGAAGGCCGCCCCTGCAAACGTTGCCGCGCCAACGGTTGACTTCTCTGGCCTTGACCTCATCATTTCATGGCCTGCGGCGGTAGGGGCGAACAACTACCGCCTGACACTGAATGGCACTAGAACATACGAAGTCCCGAACCGGACGTACACCTATACGTTTGCTGAGAACGTCGCTCAGAATACTACCCCAGACCCTACGATCTCTTACAGCATCGTGGCGGTTGACGCCTTTGAGCAGACAAGCGCCAGCCCTCGGACAGGGACGGCGACCAACGGCGCCCCTGCCGCGCCCTCGGCCGTTTCGGTGACGGGGTACTTCTCGACGATGGCAATCGTTGTGACAGCCACAGATCCCGAAGATTTCCTGTACTACCGATATCGGGTCATTCAGACGAACCCGTCTGCGGCAAGCGTTACCTTCAATTCGACCACAGCCCTGCGGGTATATTCAATAGATACCGCCGCAACGTATCAGGTCGGGGTGCGCGTCGTAGACGCCTTCAACCAGACCAGCTCCGAGACCCTGAGCGCAGCGGTCGTCATTGACACCCTTACACTGGAAGACCTCCGTGAGGACGCCAAGTATTCCAACATCGATGGGACATCAAATGCCGTGCTGAAGGCGGCCCTTGCTGATAACAGCTTCGTCACCAACGGTATCTCCACGAGCGTTGCTCAGGGCACGTGGGCTTGGTGGCGGTTCGAGCGCCCCTATCTGGAGCGATACGAAACC
>Ga0007787_10000141_pt1 | contig 20803 bp, 26 predicted proteins | sample LauGreFa1BDMLBSN_2_FD_59500 | JGI IMG/M metagenome (GOLD analysis project Ga0007787, IMG submission 59500) | Freshwater lake microbial communities from Lake Michigan, USA - Fa13.BD.MLB.SN | ecosystem: Environmental > Aquatic > Freshwater > Lake | place: Lake Michigan, USA | collected 2013-09-23 | reverse complement strand
TTAGGTAAAAGATTAAAATCGTCGCTAAGGCCAGTTTAATGACCGCCACACCATGTTAACAACATACCCGGCTAGGGTAGTAGCCAAAAGGATAGAAAGATGCTTACAGAGGCTTTAAAACAGGAATTTAAAGGAACAGATTTTGAAAACGCACTGCACTTTGCTTGCTTTTTTGATCAACGGGTTCAGCAATTCTTAAAGCTAGGTGAGATTTACTGTGGAAATTCAGAATTTTGGTTGCGTTGGCAGCCTGAAGGTTTTTTTGAACCGTTGTTTGAACTTGCCGAGGCAAGGAAAATACGCTTTAATTTTACATTCCCTAGAGAACGGCAAGAGCTTATAGGAGATGAATTTGAAAGTTACTGCTTTTCTTACTGCTTGATAAATCTTCAAAAAACAGTGGAGTTTTTTGAGAAAAATCTTACTGAAGGGTTAGCTCGCCTCATACGCGAGATTAAGGCTTATCCGGTGGTGGAGTAGCCGCGTTATACTCTGCCATGTACCGGACAACATCAGTTGCTACCCTAGCCGCTACACATGGGGGGAGGATGTAGTTGCGGCGCACGTAGCCTTTTGCTAGTAATTTGGCTTTGTAGCGTTGTTCTTTAGTTTGTGGCATAGTACACCGTGGCGGCTAAGATCAGCTTTTCCCCGTTCCTTCTGCGATGGGAAATGCTCCTTGAGGAATCTTTTTTTGACTAAAACCTAAGCGGCCATTGGCCCAGCAATATGCTAGCATGATGTTTATCCTTCGTCTGTTGGCTTGATTGCCGTCTATGAAAACAGTATAGCGGTGACTAAGTCACCTGTCAATAGGTTTTTTAAAAATATATTGTTGTGGAAAAACAATGGGCTGTGATCATGCAGAAGGCCTTACTGCAAAATAACTTGACTTATCCATGCGGTAATATATTTCCTTTAGACATCTCAAGGGGATGTTATGAATTGGTACGTTGTGCAGACAAAACCAAAGCAAGAACAAATCGCAGAATATAACCTAAAAAATCAAGGCTTTGATGTCTTCTTGCCGCAATATCAGGCAACAAAAATAATCCATAAAAAACTAGCCCAAGTCATTGAACCTTTCTTCCCCGCATACATTTTTGTTTCGTTTGACATCCTCAAAGACCGTTGGCGGTCTATCCACTCAACCAAAGGCGTTCAGAAACTTGTGGCAAGCCGTGATGACACTGCCACACCGCTGCCTAGAGGCTTCATTGAAGCCCTCAAAGCACAGCGAGACGATGATGGTTATCTCAACCCCCACAACACAAACGAGGCACTAATGAAATTTAATAAAGGCGATGAAATTACCATCAATCACGGGCCATTTATTGGGATATCAGGTACTTATGAACGATCAAAAAAAGACAATGTTGTGTTACTTTTGTCTTTACTTACTGGAAAAACAATAGTAGAATTACCCCGAAGAATGGTTGAGCTACAAGCCCCCGTTCTGCGGTAGCAATTACATTAAATTGCAGGATAAAATTTCATGGCTGGTCGTCCTACAGATTACACAGAAGAAAAAGCAGCTTATATTGCTGGGAAGTTATCTCAAGGCATCCCATTGGCTGAAATATGCCGGGAAGAAGGCATGCCATCGCCTTTTACTGTTAGGGCTTGGGCGAAGAAGCACGAAGAATTTGGAATTTCCTACGCCCACGCGCGCGAAGACGGCGAAGAGTTGCTTGCTGTATCAACTAGGAAAGTTGCCAATGGCGATGAAGGTTTTAGCACTGGCGATGTGGTACGTGATAAACTGAAAATCGAAACCGATTTCCGTTTGCTAAAAGTGTTCAATCCTAAAAAGTATGGTGACAAACAAACGCTTTCTGGCGATCCGCATGCCCCTTTGCTTTCACTCGCAAGCCTCTTAAAGGAACTCGATGGACGAAGCGACGGCCTACCAAAAATTGAGGGATGAATACCTGGGCAATCAAGAATGGAGATTGAACAATCTGTACCATATCCGCGATAAGAATGGTCAGAAAGTGTTGCTTAAATTCAACTGGGCACAACGGCAATTTCTTTCTACTGTCTGGTATTTCAATGTTATCCTCAAAGCCCGCCAGCTTGGATTCTCCACTATCATCTGCATTTACTTTCTTGATGCGTGTTTGTTCAATAGTAATCATAAGTGCGGGATTATCGACAGCGGCATTGATGATGCCAAGAAGAAGCTGAAGATGATTAAATATGCTTATGAGAACATCCCGAAAGACATTTTGAACAATCTATTGATTGGCCTCCCCACACTCGTCACAGATGCCGCAGAGCAGGTTGAGTTCAGTAATGGTAGCGGTATATCAGTGGGCACCTCACACCGTGGCGACACGCTGCAAAAGCTGCTTGTGTCCGAATATGGGAAGGTGTCGGCGGCTACTCCTGAAAAGGCGCGAGAGATTAAAACGGGTGCGCTTAATGCCGTCGGTATCGGCCAGCAGATATTTGTTGAGTCCACAGCCGAGGGCAAAAGCGGGGAGTTTTACGAATTATGCCAGCAAGCACGAAGGTTAAAAAACGCCAGGAAAACTTTGACTAGGTTGGAAGCAAAGTTTCATTTTTATGCTTGGTTTGATAACCCAGACTATCGCCTTAGCGATGATGAGACGGCCACGGTGGTTGTTTCAAGGGAAACTGGAGCATACCTTGCAAACTTCAAACTAGATGCCAATCAACGGGCTTGGTACGCGGTTAAAGAGCGCATCATGGGCGATGACATGCGGCGAGAATATCCGTCAACGCCTGATGAAGCCTTTGAAGGCTCTATGGAAGGCGCATATTACACCAAAGAAATGGCCGAGCTGCGTAAATCCGGCCAGATATCTTTTGTGCCCTATGACTGTAGTTACCCTGTGCATACATATTGGGATTTGGGCAGAACGCGGGATTTAACGGCAATAATCTTTTATCAAGAGATACGAGGCCGCAAACATTTTATTGACTACGAGGAAAAAACTAACGTCGCATGGAATGTGTACGCAATCATTCTTAAAGAACGTGGTTACAACTATGGCACGCATTACTTCCCGCACGACGGCGATATAAACATCGTCACGCAGGGGGAAATTCTCACATCCAGAGAAATGGCTAGCCGAGTTGGAATAAACCCTATCGAAATTGTGCCCGTTACGAAAAATGTCCACAACGATGTAATAAACCACTGCAAGCCAATGCTTACTCAAGTCTGGATTGATGAATCAAAATGCGCCAAATTGATAATGCGTTTGGACAATTATCGTCGCCGCTGGGATCGGGTAAACGCTATGTGGATGAATGAACATGTGCACGATGAAGCAAGCCACGGGGCTGACGCTTTCAGAACTTTCTGCATCGCCATAAATACGCTTGGCTCACAAACAGAATGGGGGAAGCCCATTAACTATAAACAACAAAGGGTTATTTAATGATCGATGAATTGGCACCAAGGTTGCCTGCGGAATCTCCGGTAGAGCTTGGTCATGCCATTCAAATGCTTGGGGTCATGGAGCATCCCATTAATCAACAGATGGACGCGCCGCAGGATATAGCCGAGGGCGAGACACCAGAGCCTGAAGATGTGCCCAGCCGCGCCATGACGGAGGACAACCTCAAAGCCCTCCTTAAGATGCGGATTGAGAATAGCCACCAGTGGTACGGGTCTGGTAAGATGGCAACAAAGCGCATCGAGGCCGATCAATTTTACCGAGGCGAACCGCTTGGCAACGAGCAGGACGGGCGTTCACAGGTAGTTAGCCGCGATGTGGCCGAGACGGTTGACGATGCCATGCCTTCACTGATGCGGATTTTTGCCAGTGGTGAGGAAGTTTGTAGCTTTTCCCCAATGTCGGCAGAAGATGAAGAAGCCGCTAAGCAAGCAACGGATTACATAAATCATATTTTTCTTGAAGAAAATGAAGGCTTTACAATCTTTCATACTTGGTTCAAAGATGCGCTGCTTAAAAAGAACGGCATCATTAAGATTTGGCATGACGTTCGGATTAAGAAAACAAAAGAGAATTATCAGGGACTGACAGAACAAGAGCTTGCCGTCTTGAAAATGGATAACAGCCTGCAAGTAAGCAACGTGCAAGCGTATCAAGATCAGGTTATTCAGCCCGATCCGCAGACCATGCAGCCAGTGGCGGTGCCAATTACTTTTTACAATTGCGTGGTTACTAATGCTAAGCCTGTCAAGCGGGTGATGATTGCCAATGTGCCGCCTGATGAGTTCATTATCGAGCGCAGGGCCACGAGCATTTATACGGCTGGGTTTCTTGCTCACCGGGGACAGCGTACGTTGTCTGATTTAGTAGAATCCGGTTATGATTTAAACATTGTTCGCAGCATTCCTCGTGATGGAGATAATGATTATTCAAGCGAGCGCATAAGACGCTTCAATGAAGACGATCAGTTGCCTTACACTACTGATACAATAAGCGACGAAGCCGGGCGCAAGGTATGGATAACAGAAGCTTATATCAAATGCGATTACGACGGTGACGGCATTTCAGAATGGCGCAAAGTAACTCTTGCTGGTGATGCTGGTGTTTCCGGTTCGATTGTTTTGGAAAACATTGAAACAGACGATCATCCGTTTAGTGATTTAACGCCAGTGCCAGAACCGCACAAGTTCTATGGACGTTCGCTGTTTGACCAGACCAAAGATATTCAAGAGATCAAGACGGCATTACTCCGTGGCATCTTAGACAGCACCTACTTGGCCAACTCGCCACGCATTGGTTTTGTCGAGGGTCAAGTAAACCTTGATGACCTCCTAGACGTGCGTGTCGGCGGTGCCGTGCGGATGAAATCATCTGGGGCAATCCAGCCGATACCCACCACGATGGTATCAGTTGAAGCCATGCAGGTCATTGGCTACATCGATCAGGTAAAGGAAAAACGTACTGGCATTTCCTCAATGTCGGCTGGGTTGAGCGACAACGTGCTGAACAGTTCTGCCACTGGCGCGGATATTCTGAACAATAAAAGTATGCAACGTCTTGAATTAATTGCTAGAATTTTTGCAGAAACAGGCGTTAAGCGTGCGTTCCGGCGTATATTCCAGTTGGTTTGCCAATACCAAGACGTGCCCCGCATGGTCAAACTTCGCAACAAGTGGGTAAACGTCAACCCGCGCGACTGGAAAGACCGCATGGACGCGGTTGCTACGGTCGGGCTTGGGCTTGGCAGCAGGCAGCAGCAGGCGGCAACGGCAATGCAGATGCTTAACCTTGATCAGACAATTGTACAGCTTCAGGGTGGGCTTAACGGGCCGTTCCTTGCGCCTAAGAACATTCATGCCAAGCTGACCAAGTTGGTTGAGGCTGTGGGCTGGAAAACATCTGACCCGTACTACCTCAACCCAGATGACCCGGCTTCACAGCCGCCACCGCCTCCGCCCCCACAGCCGACGCCTGAACAACAGTTAGCGGCCGAGATAGTCAAAGCCCAAGCCCAGAAAGCGGAAACGGAAACCAACCGCAAGCAGATGGAATTAGACGCAACGGTTGAAACCAAGCGGATAGAATATCAGATGAAACTACTTGATTTGGAAATGAAAAAGCTAGAGTTCACCGCTCTTGCTGGAACAAAACTTACCCCTAACGAAAGCAACATTTCACTGGCGGGGTTTATCGATGAGTGACAAAGCCGAAACAATACGGCGCGGGTATGCTGCCAAAGCATTGCTTGAGAACGAAGATTTTAAGCTCACTATTAAAACCGTCAACGATATTGCTTTTCTACAATGGGCAAATACCAATCCTGAAGAAACCGCCGTGCGGGAACAGAACTACTACCTGCTTCTTGCCACGAAAAAGCTGACCCAAGTGCTTGAAGCCTTGAGCAGTAGTGTGGATTTTGAGGAAAAACAGGCCGTCACTCGCAATCAAGCGAGACCGCCACAAGAGGAAGACGATTATGAGTGAAGACCAAGATTTAGATATTAACGGGCGTTTGGACGTGATGATGTCCGCTCTTAATGATGACAAAACCCAAGATACCGAGGCAAATGCCCCTGATCCGGCAGCCATCGGGGAGACCGAACCACAGACAGATGAGGCCATCGGTGAGGATCAAGTAAAGACCAGTGAAAAGGACAAAGCCGAACCTTCAGTGAAGGCCATCGAGCCGCCTATAAGTTGGCCGAGCGACGACAAAGAGGCATTCAAATCTCTTCCCACCTGGGCGCAAGAGCGCATTATTAACCGGGAGAATGAGCGAGAAGCACACTTTGCAGAGCGTTCGCGGACGATTGCGACGCGTGAACGTGATTTACAAGACGTTCAAGTTCGCACAAATGAAGCGCAGTCAAAATATTCGGCTGAACTTCAACGATTGAACCAGTTAGCAACACAATTATTGCCAGCAAAATTTGCAGACATCAAAGGTGAAGCGGATTACTTACGGGTTAAGGTTGAAGACCCAGCCAGAGCCAGCGAGTATGAAGCATTTGTTCAAATTTTGCGTTCTTCTGCCCAGCAAGAAGCCCAGGTGCAGCAGCAACGCTTTAAAGAACAGCTTGATAATGAATACAGCGCATTGTCTGAAAAATTCCCTGAATTTAAAGACAACGCAAAAGCCAACAGCATCCTCGGTGAGGTTCGCAAGGCCGCTGTAGATTATTATGGGTTCACCCCACAGGAAGTTTCGGTCATTGCGGATCACCGCCATGTGCCGATTATCCGTGATGCAATGGCTTGGCGGAACTATCAAGCAACGCTGAAAGCAGCAGCAGGGAAGAAAACGCCCTTACAGCAGCCAACGGCTAACCTTCGATCTTCCGGTGTTTCTTCCCCTTCGGTCGCGTCTGAGCAAACCAAGAAAATCCTCAACCGCGTTCGCAGTTCAAACAATGTTGATGAACAAGCAACATTAATTGCGAGCCTATTCAGATAGGAGTCATTTATGGCTATTGCCACAGGCACATTTACAAGTTACGCCGCCATCGGGAACAGAGAAGATCTTGTAAACACCATTTACAACATCTCTCCTACAGACACCCCTTTCCTTGCTAGGATTGGAACGTCAAGCGCGATTGCTACCAAGCATGAGTGGCAAACCGATACACTGGCTACAGCGGCAGCCAACGCCCAGCTTGAAGGTGATGATTTTACTTATTCAACGCCTTCTGCAACTACACGGGTTGATAATAATTGCCAGATTTCCTACAAGACACTGGTAGTTTCTAAAACCCAAGACATGGTTAGTAAAGCTGGCCGGGTAAAAGAATTTTCGCTGCAAATTCTTAAAAGAACTAAGGAACTGCGCCGTGATATGGAGTTTGTCCTGACGCAGAACCAAGCGAAAGTTGCTGGTAACACCACAACGGCTCGCCAGTTGCGCTCATTGGATGCTTGGTATACAACCAACGTCCAGCGTGGCTCTGGCGGTTCTAGTGGGTCTGCTTCGACCGCCGCCACTGACGGTACCCAACGCCCGCTCACTGAATCATTGTTAAAAACAGCGGTTCAACAAGCCTGGACGGCAGGGGGAGACCCAGACCTTATCCTTTGCGGTGCGTTCAACAAGCAGCAAATCAGTTCTTTTGCTGGGAACACAACCCGCACGGATAACGATGCCACTGATAAGACGCTGAACACCGCTATCGATATTTATGTAAGCGATTTCGGTTCACACACGATTATTGCTGACCGTTTCAGCCGTGACCGTGACTTACATGTGTTGACTACCAACTTGTGGGCAATTGCTTACTTGCGGCCAATGAACACGCAAGACGTTGCTGCCACTGGTGATGCCACCAAGGGCGCAGTGCTTGTTGAGTACACGTTGGAAGCTCGTAACGAATCGGGTTCCGCTATCGTTGCTGATTTAACCACCTCGTAATATACGAGCGCTCTGTGGGGGCTGGAAACGACCTCCACAGTGCTGTTTTCTTAAAAGGACACCTTATGACAATAGACGATGAAGTTTTAGAACAAATGAACTTGACACCCGAAGACCCACAACGGGTTGTAAAAACAAAGCCTCGCTACGCCAAAAGCAAGTTCAATGAAGAACAGTTAGAAGCTCAGGCTCTCGGTGGAAAAATCTGGGTAAAATGCGTTTCTGAAAACCAACCTTGGGCAGACGGGAAGCCTTTAAGGTTCTGGGAAGATTACTTAATTCTTGTACACGAAGCTATCCTTCTTGATGAGCGGCGTTTTGCCGTGATTCTCAAACCCCTCTAACATTCGGAGATTACCATGCCACTTTCAAACCCTATCAGTTTTGGCGACTTAGTTACCACGGCATTGTCTTCATCGGCCATTGGCACTGTTTTGTACTTTCCCGTGCTTCGCCCTGGCCGGGTTAAAGATTTCCACGTCACTCTCGGTACGGCTTTAGCAACTGCTAACAGGACATTCCAGTTGGCTTACGCACAGCCGGGATCCACAACTTTTGTGGATATTACTGACGCGCTTATTACCCATGTTCCTGCCGCCGCAGGGACAACGCTTCGCCAACAACTTGGTGCCTCTACTGTGGCCTACGTTCAAGATGGCGGGACTATCCGCCTTACTCCTGCCGGGACTGGAACTGGAGCCATTCCATTAGGAATTGGCTTTACTGTGGGGAGCTAGGCTTATGTCAAAGCTAGCTTATGATGGTGCTTACCAAGTCGGTGCAACTGGAAACACAGTAACATCTGGTGTTGGTTCAGCTAGTATTGCGATCCCTAATGATTCTTCCGGGAATAGGGCAAGGTTTGTCCGGTTGCAGGCTACTGGAAACCTATATGTTAAATTTGGGTTGGCAGGAGTAACCGCCACCAACAACGATATGCTGTTGTCGCCTGACTGTGACGTTATTGTAAGCTGCAAAAGTTTTTCAACGATAGCGTACATTCAAGAAGCAGTGGCCGCAAAATTGAACATCACCCCGTTGGAATCATAACCATGTTTGAAAACGCGGTTTTTGAAAAAGCCCCTGTGTTGCCGAACGATCCTATTGTCCCTTCCACCAAGGGCCAAGGTGTTCACGTTGACGGTCATTCGAACCGTGGCGATATTGTGGAATATCTGCATTTTGATGAGACTGAAAACGTCATACACCACGAATTGGTACAGGACGTTGAGCCTATCCTTGATAGTGCACGCAGGCTACATCTAGACGGCGGAAATCAAGCTGGGAAAAGTAAATCTGGTGAGTGGTATCACGCCGCCCGTGTGCCTCAAATTTTGGTTATTACATGGTTAAAACAACGTGGATTAACCATGCAGGACTTCAAAGGCGATATTGTTAAAGAGTTTTTGAACGACAGTAACCACAAGGCGTTTCGTATTTATGCTGGTAGGGTCTGATGGCTTTAGACACCTACTCCAACCTGCAAGCGTCGATTCTTTCGTGGATTAATCGTTCCAATGATACCGATGCCATAGCCCGGTGCCCGGATTGGATTACGTTGGCTGAAAACGAGTTTCGCATGGCGTTGAGCCGCCTAAAGGTGCGCCAAGGTGAAACCCAGAACGCCACGTTCTCTATCGGCACGGAATATACTGCTCTGCCTACTGATTACATTGGAACAAGGGCTATTGTACTTAACACTTCTCCGGTTCAGGTGTTGGATTATGTTACCCCTACTGTCGCTGATAACTGGGACATTTACGTTAACGCAAGCAAGCCACGGTTTTACACAATACAAAACAAACAACTTCGTGTTTACCCGGCTCCTGATTTAACCTACACGGCAAAATTTACCTATTACACGCTGCCTTCTTTATCCGTTAGCGACCCCGCCAATTGGCTGTTGACCGCACAACCAAAGCTGTACTTAGCCGCAGCATTGGCTGAGTCCTACGGGTATTATGGCAATAGCGCAAAATACAATGAAATCCGTATTGAGTGCGAAAGAATGCTGAACGCCATTTCAGATTCCGATGGAGCTGACAAACAGGGGGGCACCGGAATGAGGATGCGAGTTAGCACAGGGACGCCTTGAGATGACAATCATCCCTGTTGTAGAGTTTGCACCTGACCAACCTGATTTGCCTACGGCGGCTTCTGATACGGTTTACAATGTAATTCCTGCAACGGCGCAAAGCTATGGGCCGATGCAGGCACACCAATCATTCAGCTCGGCTTTAACCGCACGTTGCCAAGGGGGCCTGACAGCCTCTGATTTTAACGGTAACGCCCGTGTGTACGCTGGAGACGCATCAAAACTATATCGGATAGCCTCACCGGGTACCACGGCGGCGGACGTTTCCAAAAGTGGCGGGTATGTCACGGGGTCGACCCAGCCGTGGTCGTTTTCGATCTTGGGTCAACGGGTAATTGCCACGAACGGCAACGATCCGATTCAGGGTTACTTAGAAGGCACAAGCACGCTGTTTGGCGATTTAATAACTAGCGGCGTGACGAGCTTAAAGGCTAGATACACTGCTGTTATTAAAAATTTCTTGTTTCTTGGCTACACTGCCGATTCTACCTACGGTACACAGCCGCAGCGTACATGGTGGTCAGCAATCAATGACCCAACCAATTTCCCTACGCCGGGGACACAGCTTGCAGCCAACAACCTAAGCGATTTTCAGGACGTTCCCGGTGGGCATGGAGCCATTCAAGGGATAGCAGGCAACCTTGGCACTGCCGATGGCGCAACATTCTTTGAACGTGCCGTGTGGCGGATTATTTATTCTGGCTTGCCTAACGTGTTTGACTTTGTGCCAGCGGAAGGTGCGCGGGGCTTGTTTGTTTCTGGCGGGTTATGCCAGTTTGGGGCAGAAGTGTTCTACCCTACGGAAGATGGGTTTTACAGGTTTGACGGCTCCAATTCTACGCCTATAGGCAAGCAAAAGGTTGACCGATTTTTCTACAATGACTTGCAGACAGATTATCTTGACCGGGTTTCGTCTGCGGTTGACCCATCAAAAGGGCTTATCTATTGGGCATACCCCGGTGCAGGGTCTACAAACGGCAATCCTAACAGGTTGTTGGTTTATAGCCCATCGTTTGATCGCTGGGCAGCAACTGAGCTTGGCACCGTAGAAATTGAATATATCCTGCGCGGCGCAACTTTTGGTAAAACACTAGAACAGCTTGACAGTTACGGTACCATTGAAACATTACCGGTTAGCTTGGACAGTAAAGTGTGGGCTGGGAACCGCTCGTTGCTGGCGGCTTTTGATACAAGTCACCAATATGGATATTTTGACGGCGCAAACCTCGCCGCTAAAATAGACACAACGGACATTGAAATTGCTCCCGGATGGCAATCGAAAGTGACCCGCGCTAGGCCATTGGTCGACTCCAGCGCGTCAACGCTTGCCATTTCGTCACGGGACAGACTTTCGCAAACGAACAGTTTTTCTTCTGACCAAGTGCAAGAACCTAACGGGAGTTGCTCCCTCAACAGCCGTGGCCGCTACCACCGCTTGCGCTTTAAAACAGCTTCAGGCGAATCATGGAACCACTTTAGTGGCGTTGACATAGAAGAATTTGAAGCATTAGGAACGCGATAAGGAGAACATATGGCTGGTTTTACAACGTATCTACAACAGAAAGTTCTCGACCACGTTCGAGGCAAAACCTCGTTCACAATGCCGACGGCGTATGTTGCCTTATTCACGACCAACCCTACAGACGCTGGCGGTGGTACAGAGGCAAACTATACTGGGTATGCTCGCGTTACAACGGTCGGCGCAGACTGGACGGCTTCGAGTGGTGTCAATGGCTTAAACGCCAACGCTATAACATTTGGAGCATGTACAGCAGGGACAAACACTATCACAGGTTTTGGTCTTTATGATGCGTCTTCGGCAGGGAATCTCCTCGCTTGGGGTACATGCTCATTGTCGGTGTCATCAGGCATCACGCCATCGTTCGCCGTTGGGCAGCTTAACATAACCTTGGATTGATTTCATATGACCGTGCCACAAATTCTCATTGATAAAGTTGCTGAAGCGCAGTTTGTTGGCCTTCCGGATTGGGAAGTGGCAACTATTCTCAACACGGCGGATGCGGCTTTGCCAACGAGAAAAGTTCCAGTACTGACCACGGATGTTAGGCAGGTTTTCCTAGAAAGACAGTACTGGCCAGGAATTGTTCTTACATCTGAAAATACTGCTGCGGACGTATCGCTCCGAGGTTTGTGCATTACGGTAAGGGATAGCCTTAATTACACAACAATCATTGAGACGCATAAACCTGCATCGTACGATGTTGTTGTAACCTTACTCACCGCCTTGGTGTCTGCAAATCTCATTGATGCAACAACTAAGGATGACTTGCTCGCCATGACCAATTCTCATCAATCATGGGCAACTTACAATGCAATTTACGTTGATGCCCGGTTAGTGGGACTTGCAAGAGGAGCCGTAGCATGAGTGTAGCAAAATGGACAACTCCTTCAACTCGTTCGAGTAACTTTGCCAGCACAGCTTTTAACTCTCTGGCCAACAACACTGAAAGTGCAACCGTTACCTACGATAATTCTACAAACAAAGATTTGTATGGCGCGGTAACGCTTAAACTTGGCAGTATCACGCCTCCAACGGGCGGCTCTGTGAGTCTTAGGGTAACACAATCAGACGGTACGGACACGTCGGACAAGGTTGGCGGGGATTTGTACGTCATAGCCCTAACCTCCGGGGCTAGTGCAAAAGTCAATATCATCTCTATGGTTCGATTGTACCCTTTTTCATTAAGGTTTTCGTTGGTAAATAATGCTGGTGTTTCGCTTGCTTCGAGCGGCAATGAAATTTACGTGACTCCATACAATGAAGATATTACCTAATGCCACGTGGGACCTCACTTGACGATGAGGCTCGGTTGCAGGGGCTGCTTTGGACTCCTGCGCTTGAAAGACCAGCGCTATGGCTTGATACGTTCGATCTTGCTGCCATTGTTGGGGTGAGTGGCGCAGTCTCTCAACTGACCGACAAAAGCGGAAACGGAAGGCATTTCACGCAGGGCGTGGCGGGGAATAGACCGGCATTCGATTCCGTTCTAAAGCCGCAATCGGTTCTGTGGGACGGGTCTAACGATTCACTGCAACGCGGCGTTGAAGCTTGGGCCTATACTTATCCAGTGTCTTTTTTTGTGTCGTTGCGCGCAAACGCTTGGACAAACGCCTATAACGGCGTATTTGGATTTTACAGTTCGACTGGCGCAACCACGGCGGGATGGTCGTATTTCGTCAAGTCGACCGGAAAGAGCGCCGTCTATACAAATGACACTGCGGGCACGCAGCGCAATTACGACGCCACGGGCGCACTCACTTTCTCCACCGGCACAACCAACATCTTGTGCGGCACTGTTGGCAACGGCTTCATCAACACCTGGGGGAATGGCGCGGTAGACGGTGCGGTTTCTGGCGCGTGGACCATGCGTACCAATCTTGGGACAGGAAATTATGACGTAGGCTCTGACGCGCGCTTCAACCGATTTACAAACTGGCGCATCCGCGAAGCCATTATCTTCACAGGTATTACGCTAAACAGTGCGTTTCGCCAGCGCATGGAAGGCTACATGGCATGGCGAGCAGCTTCATTTGGTGACCTCACCGCGCTCGACAATCTGCCCGCCTCTCATCCTTTCCGCAACCGCCCACCTCTCATTGGTAACTGATTATGTTAAGGGTAAGGGTTCCTAGGATTGCAAGTCTTGCATCAGGTGCTTTATCTGGTACGTCCTCTATAGTAAGTGGCGCAACTGGAATTCTTACTGCTGTTGGGCTGCTAATTGGCACATCCGCAGTAACCAGCAACGCTACGGGCCTCTTAACTGGGGCCGGTGCGCTATCAGGCACATGTTCTATTGTAAGCGGTGCTACAGGGACGTTAGGGACGTTAGGCACTGCTGGTTCTTTATCAGGAACTGTTACAATAGTAAGTGGGGCGACAGGCTCTCTTGAGGGGGCGGGCGCATTAAGTGGCACGGCAGTAATAATAAGTGGCGCAACAGGTAATCTTGTTGATGCAAACGCTGCCCCACCCGCTATTGTGCCACTCGGTTATTCTGCTGTGCCAGAAATTGGCGGTAATGATGTAGAGCATCGCCGCAAACTAGCACGGGGCATCAATTCCGCTTTACAAGGGAAGATTAACGCGGTTACGACGTTGACGCTTTCCGCCGGAGCCGCCAAAACAACACTGCAAGATGTGCGGATAACGACAAACAGCTTTATTGATTTTATGCCAACAACGGCCAATGCCGTGACCGCAAAAAGCACGATTTATGTGACGGATAGAGGCTCAACGCCCGGCACGGCAACTATTAACCATGCCAGTAACGCCCAGACCGACAGGACGTTTACAGTTTTAATCATAGGGTGATTTTATGTTCAGACCGCAAATGCCAATGTACACACAGATGCCAAACGTGCAGCCGCCTCCCCGTTCGCCGGGCGGGGCCATCGTGCAGGCACCCCTGTTTAACCCAATGATGCAGCAACAGGCCCCGGCGCAAGGCAATCCGTTGTCAAGTCCGGGCGGTGTCGAGCAACTCATGAAGCTGGCGCAACTGTTCAAAGGCAGCGGAAACCCCCTTGCGGCTGTTGGTAGTGGGCCGATGTCTGATTCGGCTGTGTCAAACGCCACGGCAATGCAAGGACAGCAAGGCCAAAGTGTCTGGCCGGAATGGGCACAAAATGCCGGGCAATATGTTTATAATCAGTTCCGTTAATGTTAACGGGTATTCAGGCGGCACATGTTGAAGAATTATGGCCGCAAGTAGCGGGGCTTTTGCAGAAGGCACTGGCAAAAGGTCAAGGCGATTACATTCTCGACGACGTTAAAAAAGAGCTTTTAGAGCGTGATGCCCAGCTTTGGGCGTGGATTGAAGACGGCATTGTATTAGGGTGCTGCACAACGCGGATTGTCAATTATTCCCAGCGTCGTGTATGCCAAATTCCCCTGATTGCTGGGACTAAGATGCGAAAATGGCTGCAATGTGAAGATGTTATTGCCACATGGGCAAGAGAAAAAGGCTGTACGCAGCTTGAAGGGTTCAGTCGCGACGGCTGGATAAGGGTACTGCGCCATTGGCGTAAAGCATGGACAACAATGAGGAGGGATTTGTAATGGGTGGCAACAGTGGTGGTGGCGGTGGTGGCGGAACCACGGTCACAAAATCCGATCCGTGGGATCAACAAAAACCATATCTTGAATACGGGTTCCAGCAAGCGCAGAACCAGTATAAGGGAAACACGCCCTCATATTACCCCAATGACACTCTTGCGCCGTTGTCTGCGACCACCAATCAGGCGTTGGCCTTGCAGAAGCAACGAGCGTTAAGTGGCAATCCGCTGATGAACGCCAGCCAAGATGCGCTGACGCAGACGGCAAACGGCAGCATGCTGAACAGCAACCCTTACCTTGATGCTAATTTCAAGGCCGGGGCCGATGCAATCACCCGTTCATACAATGATGCCGTGAATGGACAGACTTCTGGCTTTGCTGGGTCTGGCCGTATGGGTTCCGGTATGCAGGCTTTTTACCAAAACCAGCAAAACGACACGCTGGCTAAGAACCTAGGCAACCTTGAAGCGCAGACTTATTACAACAATTACAATACTGAGCGCAACAACCAGCTTAATGCTACCCAGCTTGCGCCCCAATTCGCCAATGCTGACTTCCAAAACCTTGATGCCCTAAGCAGCGTCGGCTCTGCGGAAGATTCAAACAATCAAAATATCTTAAACTCTAAGATTGACCGCTTCAACTACGATCAAAATTTGCCCGCGAACAAACTGGCCCAGTACATGGGCCTTGTCCAAGGGAATTATGGTGGCTCTGGCACTACCACGGCCACGCCTACCTACTCCAAAGGCAATATTTTTGGTGGTGCGCTTAGTGGCGCGGCTACCGGGGCGGCCATAGGGAGTGTGGTTCCCGGTGTTGGGACTGCAATTGGGGCCGGGGCTGGGGCTATTTTTGGCGGGTTAGGCAGCAGGTTCTCGGATCGTCGCTTAAAAATTGACGTTGCACCCATTGGCAAGGCCGATAACGGCCTGACCATCTACAGGTACCGTTTTATTGGTGAACCCACGTTCCAAATTGGCTTTATGGCCGATGAAGTTGACGCTGTGCGCCCTGAAGCGGTGGAATATGACCCGTCGGGGTACTTGCGGGTGGATTATGGCAAAGCAACGCTGGTGGAGGCTTAAATGGTAGGGTTTCTAGACTATTTCCTGCCCGCTGGTAACGGGTTGCCGCAAGAACAACAAGGCGTGGCGAACTTCCAAGGCTTGCTCAACGCTGGGTCTGCTCTTGCGGATATGTCTGCGCCTCAATATGGCCCCCAAAAGACAGCTTTACAGCTGATCACAGGCGGCTTGCAGGGTTATGGCGGTGGCGCACAGAATTATTTACAGAATTTTTATCAGGATAAAATGTCGCAAGCGCAAATTAACAACCTTCAAAACGGTGGCTTAAATACCCCTTCCTCCGTCCGGGAGTGGCAATTTTATAATCAAATACCTGAAGACCAACGCGAAAACTACATGCGGCTTAAACGTGCTGATCAGGTAATCAATCTTGGCGGCCAGCAAGGAGTACGCAACCCCGTGACAGGGCAGCTAGAGCAATTCTATCAGGTCACGCCAAAACCGGATAACATGCCTTGGTTTAAGGGAGCGCAAAGAGCCGCTGTATTGGAGCAAGACTTAAAAACACTGCCCGAAATTGAGAGGCTGAAAAAAGAAGCCGAAGCAACGGTTGCAAAATCTGTCAAAAATACAGAAGACCTTAAAAGACTAAAAGGTATACAACGCAGTCTTGATGATTATTCTGCTACCGCTAATGACACAATGTTTACCGGCCCGGTATTGGGGCCAATTGGGGATATAGTAAAAGCCCCAGGTAGGACAGCCTTAACAAGCGCAGGCAATGAATTAGCTCTTAGAGCAAAAGATTTATTGAATTTTCCGTCTGCTAACTTTTCTGACGCTGACCGTAATTTCATGGTGGACATCGTTGGCGGGAAGTATGCCCAATACGGCGGCATTGAAAAAGTTGTTCAACGCATGAAGAAAATGACTGAAAGCCAAATAGATAATATTCTGCAAGGCGGCCAGCAGCAACAGGCAGTGCAGGATCAGCAATCCTCTGCGCCTAAGTTCAACCCCAATGCCGTCCCCCCAAAGGCCGTCGATTTACTGCGACAAAACCCCAATGCGCGGGATTATTTTGACCAAAAATACGGCGATGGTGCCGCAACATACTTTTTGGGACAATAGAAATGGCAAATCCTTTTGACCAGTTTGACGAGCAAAAGCCAGAGTTTAAAGGGCTTGGGAATCCGTTTGACCAGTTCGATGCCCCAGAACCCGAAGCCCAAGTCCAACCACCACAGCTTTCCTCAAACGACGATCTTGAAGCCCGTCTGCGCCAGCGGGAGATGGATGGGATGAGCAAACAAGCCGCTTCCGGCATTGGGGCGGGGCTGGTTGACCCATTCCTGGGCGTTTCACAATTGGCCGCCCATGCTCTTCCTATCCCGCAATCAGCAACTGATTGGGTGGACAAAGTTATTGCTGACCGCGAAACCCGCATACAGGCGGAACGGCAGGCGCAAGGGGAAAGCGGCCTAGACACCAACAGGTTAATCGGGAACATTGCCTCCCCTGCCAACCTTATGGCGGGTAGCTTGGCGGGGAAACTTGGCAGTAGAGCCGCTGGAGCCGTTAAGGGTGCGGCTCCTACATTGGCTTCATTTTTTCAGCCAATTATTACCGGCTCTGCATCGGCAGCCGCTACTACTCCCGTGACACAGCAAGGTGATTATTGGTCGGACAAAGGCACGCAAGCCGGGGCTGGGGCGATAGCTGGGACTGCCGCAAAGCTGGTTGGTAGCGGCGTATCGAGGGTGCTCAGCCCGAAGCCCAGCGAGGCCGTGCAGCAGCTTATGGAGGCTGGCGTAAAACTGACCCCCGGCCAGCGGCTAGGGGGCTTCTACAAGCGGGCAGAGGATGCGGCGACTTCGATTCCCGGCGTGGGCGATGCCATCAGGATGGGGCAAAGAGACGCGATTAAATCCTTTAACAGAGCCGCTATTGACGAGGCTCTTGCTCCAGTTGGGGCAAAGCTCCCCGGCAACATTGAACCCGGCAGAGAGGCTGTTAATTTTGCAAAAAACACTCTTGGGCAAGGGTATGATGACGTTTTGAGTAAAACAAGCCTCAATGGACTTGATAAGGCCTTTACTAACGAGATTGGTTCAATAAGAGCAATCGTTGGCAACCTCCCAAAACAACAGCAAAAAGTTTTCGATAATGTTATCAATGGGCAAATAAGACAGAAAATAAGCAAAGGTTTTGCCAATAATAACGGCTTAGATGGTCAAACCATCAAAGGTATATCCTCTGAATTAAGAAGGATTGCCAACGGCTACCAAGCCGATCCAAGTTTTGACAATAGACAACTAGGGCAGGCAATAGACGGCGTTCAGGAATCGTTTAAAAATCTTGTCGCCAGAGCCAATCCAGAACAAGCAAAAACACTCTCCTCTCTTGATAGAGCCTACGCTGGGTACAAACGCATTGAAACAGCCGCAGGTGCGGTAGGAAGTTCTGATGGTGTGTTCACCCCAGCACAATTCCAATCTGCCGTTAGAAAGTCAGACAAAAGCCTAAATAAAAACGCTTTTGCTCGAGGCAATGCCCTGATGCAAGATTTGTCTGATGCTGGGAAAAACGCTCTCCCCTCCAGTGTCCCTGATTCAGGAACGGCGACACGGGCTGCGCTTGGTTTAGGGGTTGGCGGTGGCGCATTAGGTTTAGGAGTCCTGCCCGCCTACATTGCCGCTACTGGGGGGGCTTATGGCCTTTATTCCCCGTTGGGGCAGCGTTTGATGCAGAGTGTCCTTACCAGCCGCCCGGCGTTGGTCAGTCAGGCGGGGAACGCCATCGGCGCCGCTAGCAACCCCGTTGCTGCCGCTCTCAGTTCCCCCCTTGCTCGGTTCTACCTTGAAAACCCCGCCAAACAGTAACACGTTGACAAAAGAAACAATAATCGCCCGCAAGAGTTCATCAGTCGTCATAAAGTATATTAGCACATTATTCATCAAAATCAATAGGAACTGAATATGGGTATTTCCTCATACAGCGCAACGCCGTCTTCAAACACGGCTATTAACGGAATAAATATTAGCGAAGGCTGCCCGCCGTCTGGAATTAATGATGCAATTCGGCAGCTTATGGCAGACTTGGCGACGGATTGCGTGAATAAAAACACAGCGCAGTCACTGGCGGCGCAACTCAACTTCGCCCAGGGCGCGAATATTGCATCGGCTACTACCACCGATATAGGGGCAGCGACCGGGAACTTCGTCAACGTCACCGGGACAACCACGATCACTGGGTTTGGCACCATTGCGGCCGGGGCATGGCGGATTGTAAAGTTTACCGAGGCGTTAACACTGACCTACAACGCAACCTCGTTAATCCTCCCCGGTGCGGCCAATATCACCACGGCGGCAGGGGATATAGGAGCGTTCATCTCATTGGGCAGCGGCAACTGGCAGTGCACGAAATACACCCGGATCGGGGGCATCTCCACAGCGGACATCGCCAACAGTGCCGTTACCAACGCCAAGATGGCGAACATGGCGGCGTTGACGCTTAGCGGGAATAACACTGGATCGTCCGCCGCACGGCAAGACCTGACCGTCAACCAATCGGCTATCATGCTCGTCGCCAATAACTCGTTTATCCCGTTCAGAAACCGGATCATCAACGGCAAGATGGACATTTCGCAAAGGGGGGCAAGCTTTGCTGCTGTACCTAACAATACATACACTCTTGATCGTTGGGCATATTTTCAGATTGGAACTGGGGTTTCCACTGTTTCGCAACAAGCGGACGTTCCATCTAACAATGAATTTCAAACAAGTTTGCGCGTGGCTGTTACTACTGCCGATGCAGTGCAAGACGCATCGGACAGATACTTAGTTCAACAGATAATTGAAGGTTATGGGATTCGCGACTTAATAGGTCGAACATTTACGTTATCGTTTTGGGTGCGATCGGCAAAAACTGGAGTTCACTGCGCGGCGTTCAGAAACTCCGGCCTTGATCGTTCTTATGTTGCTGAATATACTATTAATTCAGCGAACACTTGGGAATATAAGACTATCACCGTATCTGGCGGAGTGATCACCGCAGGAACGTGGGATTGGAATGTCGGCTTCGGACTCGGCGTTTCTTTTTCCTTGATGGGCGGTTCTACGTTCCGCACGACCGCAGGGGCATGGCAGACGGGGAATTTTCTAACTACGGCAAACCAAGTCAACGTTATGGACACCATTGGCAATATTTTTGCCATCACTGGTGTGCAGCTTGAAGTCGGTGCAGTTGCGACACCGTTTGAGCATCGGCCTTTTGGGGCGGAGTTGGCGTTGTGCCAGAGGTATTATTCAACCGCCACGTTACGCTCTAATACTTCCTATACCACTGGCTCGGGGCCGGGCTATCTTGGCCCACATAACGCATTTAAAGTATCAATGCGGTCAACGCCGTCGATTGGTTTTTCAGGTATATCTTATAATAACTGTTCTGCTTTAATTACTTCTACCATTACAACAGAAGGTTTCGCTCCATCAGTCTCCGTTTCGGCGGGAGGGAATTGGAGTTACGATTACACATTTACGGCCACGGCGGAGCTATAAACCATGTACAAACTCACCAACACAGACGTTGTTATCCGCACCGCCGATAACGCCTATATCCCAAATGATCCCGCCAATGCGGACTGGCAGGAATATCAGGCATGGCTTGCGTTGGGCAACACTCCGCAGCCCGCCGCCCCAAACACGGTGTACACCATCACTGGCCCCACCGTCGCCGCCCCTGCTGGCGTTATCGTCAATCTCCCTGACC
>Ga0007787_10000139_pt1 | contig 20941 bp, 15 predicted proteins | sample LauGreFa1BDMLBSN_2_FD_59500 | JGI IMG/M metagenome (GOLD analysis project Ga0007787, IMG submission 59500) | Freshwater lake microbial communities from Lake Michigan, USA - Fa13.BD.MLB.SN | ecosystem: Environmental > Aquatic > Freshwater > Lake | place: Lake Michigan, USA | collected 2013-09-23 | reverse complement strand
TTTGGGTTTTAATTTTTGTAGCTAAATTGTGGGCACTTAAACTTTTATGGTGGTTTAAACCAGTAAATTGAATATTTCTTTGATAGGTATCATTTTTTTGGTAATTGTAAACAAAGGATAAAAACGAATGATCAATGATTTGTGTATTTTCGCAATCGATGATTATGTTTTTATCTGGATTTAGTTTATTTAATACTTCTTTAAATCGAACAACGTTAGCAAAAATGGCATTTTGGTATAGCTTAATTACATAATTGTTTTCGTTTTGAATCACTTCGTATTTTAATTTAAATAGATATTTAATGTTGGCTCCGTTTATAATGTGGATTATAAATTTTATTGCAATTCCTGCAAAAATACCAACTAATAAATCGGTTAACAATGTAATAATTATGGTAAATACATAAATGATTAACTGCTCCTTACCAATTTTTAAAATGTCCATAAAGTTTTTAGGGGCACATAAATTATAACCAGCAAAAATTAACATTGCTGCTAATGCCGAATTAGGGATGTTTTCGATAAAGGTTATAAAAAATAATATTGAAATCAGTAAAAATAAGCCATGAAAAAAATTAGACCATTTAGTTTTTGCGCCAAATTTAAGGTTTGAAGTACTCCTAACAACTTCCGAAATTAAAGGCAATCCACCAATTAAACTTGAGAAAAAATTTCCAAAACCTACAGCTTTTAAATCGGCATTGTAATTGGAAGTTGTTTTACTATCCGAAATATTATCGATGGCTTTAACTGTAAGTAAAGACTCTAAACTATTGATAAATAAAAACATTAAAACATATTTCCAAAAACTCCAATATTGAATGTAAGATAAATTCCATGAAAGATTAATTTGATTCCAAAAATCTCCAATTTCAACTAAAGAATATGTAGGTTGAGTGTTTTGGTAATTGTTAAATATGGTAATTGGTATAAAAATTACCAGAATAAAAATTGGACTAGGTATATTTTTAAAAATGGAAATTTTAGGTACAATAATTAAAATCAATAAAGATATTATTCCAATACTAGCAAAGGTAATATCCATGTTTTGAATAAAAAATGGAATATTTGTTATTAATTGAATGGGAGAGTTTTTACTGTAAATTAGAGGGTTTAAATTAAGTAAAACAGGTATTTGTTTTGCAATTATTATAATTCCAATTGTGGCTAACATCCCTTTTACTGCTGCATAGGGAAAAAAATCACTAAATCGTCCAAATTTTAAATTTGCAAATAATACTTGTAAAATTGCAGCAATAGCAATAGTGGTACAACAAATTTGTATAGCAATTTCTCCACCTCCAAACTCCATAATTGCACCCGAGCATATTGTAATTAAGCCCGCTGCAGGACCTTTGATTGTTAAGGGCGAAACTTTAAAAAATAATGAAGTAAATCCACCAATAATGGCTGTTAATACACCCATACTAGCAGGAAATCCACTGGCTTTAGCAATACCTAAACTTAAAGGGAGGGCCAATAAAAAAATCAAAAAACCAGCAATTAAATCGCTTTTCCAATTGGTTTTAAGTGATTTTAAAGAATCTAAAAAATTAGTCATTAAAAGTTAGAGCTATTTGGTAAATAATTACGGATTCACTCATCCAAAACAGATGCAAAAATAACTTATTTTGTTAATTTGAAGCTTAATTGATTAAATTCTTTTATGATTTTTATTTAAGAAGCTTATAATTAATAGCGGAATGGTTATAATGAATATTAAAAATATAAACTCCTTTTTTTAGATTTTGAGTAGAAATAAATTCACAATTTTCACAAAAATCTATTACTTGTCCTTGTATATTGTAACACAAAATTTTATCTGCTTTTTGATTAAACCATAATTCTTGGTTGATTAACTGAACAAAGTTGCTGTCGTTTTGGTAGGTTCTTAAAAAATAAAAAGCATTATTTACCTTTTTAAAATTTTCGTTTTCATCTATTTCAAACAATTGGTAATAGCCATTTTTAAAATTCCCATTTACATAAAAGTTTTCGGTTTTTCCTGGGTATTGAATTGATTTTTCAGCCAGCCAAAACGTATCTAAATCGAAATTTACATACTGCCAAATATATTTTTTTGAATTATTGTTGTTGTTTATTTCCCATGAAATAAAGTCGGGTGTAATTTTAAAATCAATTAGTTCAATATTTAAAACTGTAGTACCACCTTTTGCGCCCAGCCACCAGCTAAATTCTTGAATGTCATTTATAATAAATTTTTGGTTGGCGTAGGAGGAAGGAACTTCGAAAAACGACATACCTTCATCGATGGATTTAATGATTTTATAAGTTTCAATTTCCTCCACATCCTCTCGAACATCCACGATCATTTTAACATTAAAATGCTTATTTGTGGGAGTTTTAATGATGAAATAATTATGTAAAGGACTTTTAACAGGTAGAGTTTGTGGATTAAATTTTTGCGTAAATTGAGTTATGTCCATAAACGAATTGCTATCTAATTGAAGTTCAAGCCCCCATCCCCATGCATTAAAATTATTGCCATTGGATAAAAATTTCTCTCCTTTAAATGTGGTGTTTTCATCTGCCTGATATTTAGGCGAATCGAAAAAAGCCAAGGAATCAAAATAAACAGTAGCATTTTTAAATTTTAAATTTTTACTATTTTCGATGGTGTTATTTAAATTAAAATTGCCCTGCAGTATAGTAGATGGATTTTCGATAATCATTTTACCAATTGTGCAATTCCCTTTGTTAATCCACTCTATAGTTTTATCCCCTTTTATAATAGTTTTTCCGCTATCTAAATACATGCTACCTTCGTTAAATATATTTCCATAAAAAAACACATTTTCATCAATTGTATTCTCAAAAATACCGTTTTTATGAATTTGAATATGATTTAAATGTTTGTTTTGAATATCGTTTCCAATTTCTACTTTATCCCAAATAACTAAAGAGTCTTTAATAAAAGTTTCTTCGGTTTGTAAAGAAAATATCCCTTTTTTTACCCATACTTTTTCCATGTTTAAAACACCTAATAAACCTCTGGTTAAAGCTTTTGAGTTTTGAGTTTTATCAATAATAACATGTGTATAGTTTCCAATTTTAAAACGTTGATTTTTGTCTCCTTTGTACCAAACCTTACTGTTATCCATCCACAATTTCCCTGTATTTAGTCCATCGCCATAAAAATGTAAATGAGTGTTTTTTAAGTGAACATTTCCTACACCTAACCAATTTCCGTTAAATACTGCCGAATCCTGTTCTATCACTACAGTTGAAGCGGATTTTAATATGTTTAAATTTCCCGAATATTTAAAAATTCCGTTTTGAATTGTAAAAGCTGCGCTATCCACAGCGCCACAATTTAATTCTATATTTCCATAATTGATTCCACCTGTAATAACCTGATTCCCCATAGATTGGTAACGTACAGTACTATTTATGCCTAGTTGATAGTGTTGAAATCCTTTAGGGAAGCCACCGCTTTGAAGAGCGTTAATTTTACCAATGGTTATGGATGAAGTGTCCGAAAGGATTAATTTTGAGTTTGAAGATTGAGTATTGATTTCAAAAATATCTAAATATAGTTCACATCCGTTTTGAATATGCATATTTCCATTTAGTTGAATGTTGTTTTCTAGAGTTTTTCTTCCAACATTCAAAAAACCAATATTACTAAAACCAGTATTTTTTTGAAAACTAATATTTTGTGGTCCTATACGATTAAAATTTAAACAGCTTTGAGGGGTTTTACCATTAATTTCCCACGAAAATAAATTGGAGTTAGCGCCTATATTTAAAGTGTCGTAGTTGTAAATTGTTGAATTTCCAGTGGCTTCACGAGCAATATCCCATAAATTATAATTAATAATTAAAGGAGAATTTGCAATTGCTCTTGGGGTAAAAAGCTTACCGTTTCCTAAAATATAAAAGGTGTCGGTTTTTTCAAAACGCCAAAAACAATTGGTTCCATCGCAGCCATTGATAGTGCCATTATTTTCTATTTGCTTTTTTAAAACAAAATCGCCTCCATTTATAACATTTAAAGTTCCCGTTTCGTGGTTTTGTAATAAGTCTATTTCAGTTTGCCCATTAGTACCAGTAAAATTAAAAAAACCTTGATTATTAATGTATTGTATTTTATTTAAAATTCCAGAAACATGTATTTGAGAAGCACTGTCAATATTAATTTCGTTACAAAATATTCCTCTAGTAAAAAGTTTAGAATTTCTTAAGTTTAAATTTGATGCGCTTGTATTTAAAGAAAAATTTATGGTATCTACATTTTCAAAAAATAAATTATTTAATTGCGTATTGGATATTTGAATTTTAGCTTGATTTTTAAAAATTAAATCACTTTTTAAATCTTCAAATATTCCATTTCCTTTTAAGCTTCCTACAATTTCAAATTTTCCATTTTCGGTAATCCATTTCACATTTTGATGTAAATTTAAAGAGCCATTGATTTGGAGTTGAATATTTTTTCCTTTAATCCATGCACTAGATGAGGATTGAATATTTAGGTTGCTGCATTGAAAATTTTGATTAATGATTGTTGTATCCACACTATTCCATGTCCAAACGGATTGGGGTTCCCAAACAAAATTATAATGGTTTAAATGCGAACTTATTTTTTCGTTCGATGAAAAATTGGAGATGAATTCGCCATAAATTATTGTTTTTTTACATTGATTTTGAATATTAGTTTTTACGGTTAGTTTAGTATTTTTTCCTACAATTAATTCTTCAATATTGTAAGCACTTTCGTCGGTCCAATTTGCATTTCCACTATTGTTTATTATAAGTTTATCAAAATAATTATCAATAGGTTTAGGAATAGTTTGAAAACTATTTCTGTTTAAAACAAATGTGTTGTTTGGGGCTTTAAAATTAAGCTGTACATCTTTAAAATTACTTACAGTTGTTGAGCTTGCAAAGTAACTGTTGTTTTGGTTTGTCCATACAAAATTATTTCCAATAAGCTGATTTTTAACTTCTAATGAATCGTAATTGAAAAGGTTTTGCGATAATTCGATGGTGTTAAAGCTGATTAAATTTTTAGATTTGATACTGCCGCCCAAAAAGTATTTTCCATTACCAGTCAACATTTTACCCTGATTATTAATATTTAAAATGGTACAAGTTTTATTTATAAAATTATTCCAAACACCCGAAGCAAGAATTTCTAGATTTTCAATATTAACATTTCCAGTATTGTTATTTAAAGATAGAGGTGCGTTAACTTTTAAATTTGTAAAGTTAAAGTTCCCTCTTCCTAAGTTAGAAGAACCTAAAATACGCGCCGATTGTATATTGATTTGTGCAGTTGCTGTCCCAGTAATTATACTGTTATTAAATGCAACCAAACTATCGCAATTTAATTTTGCATTGCTATGGATGAAATTAATATTTCCGAATACCTGAATTAATTTTACTGAAATTTGCTGATTTCCAATTGATATTTGATGTTGTGAATTTATAATTACAGTATCGTTTTGGGTTGGAATTATTTGGTTTTCCCATATATTTAAATCAGTCCACGCTCCATTTCCTAAACTTTTTATTGTTTTAGATATTCCATTTGTACAATTAATTAAAGTGATTAAGGTTAAAAAAATAATTTTATTTTTCATTTTTTATAGTATTAAATAATAATTATGAACAAAATTATTTATTTATTTTTATTTTTAAAATTTTTTTTTAAAATTAATTTTTAACCATGTTTTAAAATTTTAAAATAAGATTATTTATTAAATTGCAAGTACAAATGTGAATTAAAGTTTATTTTTGTTGTAAAAACACTATGTTTTTTAATTTTTTCACAAAATCATATAAAAATTTTGCTTTAGTTATATCGTTTAGTACGATACTAACTTTAGGATATATTTTTTTTATAAATCATCAAAAATATTTAACATATATCACGGTTAATCCTTTTTACGAATGCTCGGAGGATATGGGGATGTGGGTAAAACGTGCTAAAGAGGAACCTCAATTATTTTTGGATAGTGTTGTTTTACAATCCATTAGTACAATAAATTTTAAAAAGGTGGAAACTCCTAAAAGTATGCGCCGACCTTTACGATTTGAATTAGCTTTTTACTCGGAGTCTCCCCAAAATCATAATTTAATTATTAAAAAACTATCCTATTTTTTAGATAGTTTAAATCGTTTGCCTACAATAAGTTACGAGGAACGCGCAATTATTAAAAAACAAATTTTACTTCAGGATAGTTTATTAAATACAAACTTATCTGAAAAAATGAAATGGGAAGTTTTGAATTATAAAAATCATAAAATTAAAGAGTTAGAGAATAATTATTATTTAAATTTCCAGTATTTACCTCAAGCGCAATGGGTAAATACATTAAATTGGAGCTGGATTATTAGTTTTTATATTATTCCACTAATTTTTTGGATGAGTTATCGTAATTAAATTTTAAAACAAAAATTATTTTTATTTTTTATAGTTTATAAAATAAAATTATATAATTTTGTTTTAATGAAAAATATTACAGAAAAATATCTGCACAGTATTTGGAAATATATTTTGTTTAAAACAGATTCCATATACACTAAATGTGGAAAAAAAGTTGAAATTATATCTACAGGCTTTTATAATGAAAGCGATTCAGGGCCTGATTTTTCTCAAGCTACTATTATAATTGACAAAATAAAATGGGTTGGGAATGTAGAGATTCATATTTTATCCTCCGATTGGGTTAAACATTTACATCATTTTGATTCGGCTTATCAAACTATAATCTTACATGTGGTTTGGGAAGATGATATGGGTAGGGTGGATGGTTTACGTTATTTTCCAACTATAGAACTTAAAAATTTGGTTTTGCCCGAAACCTTAAATAAAATTGAGTTTTTAACCGAGTCGAAAAGTAATTTGATGTGTGAAAAGTTTTTACTAGAAACCTCAACAATTGAATGGGTAAATTGGAAAGAAAAGTTGTTGTTGGAGCGTTTTAAAATTAAAACCGATGCGGTATTGCAAATTTTTTCTACGACTAAATGTTGGGAGGAAACTGCTTTTAGAGTATTGTTGCAGGCTTTAGGTGCAAAGGTAAATAAATACCCTTTTGGTATTTTAGGAAATTATTTAAGTTATAAAGTTTTACAAAAGGAACGTCATAATTTTAATCATTTGGAAGCTCTACTTTTAGGTGTTGCCGGAATGTTAGATTGTAATTTTAAACATTCCTACACTTTAAAAATACAAGAACAATATTATTTTTTAAATCAAAAATACCGTTTAGGTACTATGCAAAAAAGTTGGTGGAAATGGTTGCGAATGCGTCCTAATAATTTTCCCGATTTACAATTAGCAATTTTAGCTAGTAATATATATGAATGGAAAAATATAGTATCCGTTTTTGAGCAAAGTATTTATTGGAACCACATGCAAATATTTTTTTCGAAACCAGCTAGCACTTATTGGGACAATAAATTTACGTTAGAAAAAGAGGCTAAAAATACTCTTTCTAAAAAGTTTGGAACCGAACAAATAAAACGAATTTATATCAATGCGATAGTCCCTTTTTTAATTGCTATGTATATTGAAAAAGGGAAAAATGATAAAATTTTGGATGTTTTAGAAAAATTAAATGAAATTCCACCAGAAAATAATAAGTTAACAAAAATTTTTCCTGCTAAATTTGTAACCAACAACAACCTTTGGGATTCCCAATCGTTAATTCAGTTAAATAATGTTTATTGTTCTCAAAAAAAATGTTTAAATTGCAACATTGGAATTAAAATACTAAAACCAAAATTTTATGATAATGCAGATTCGTGATTTAGTTGAAAAACAATTTTTTGGCGTATGTTCTTGGTGGGGAAATAAATTAGGTATTAAAACAGCTCGTATACGTGTTTATTTTATCTATACTTCATGTTTAACTTTTGGTTCTCCAATATTAATTTATTTAATTATGGCCTTTATTTTAGAACACAAAGATTGGTTTAAAATTATGGGTAAAAAACGTATTTGGGAATTGTAAATAGGATTACTTAAATAAAAATATACTGTTGGGCGTACTCTTGAATAATGGAGGGATTTAAAATAAACTCTTCTTTAATTCGGCCTAAAAAATTTACTTTGCTCTTATTTAAAATAACTTTTTCGGTAGCCAAATTTTCGGTGCCATTAAAAATTATTCCAATTGTTTTAATTTGATGATTGGCTAAACACTCTAAGGTGAGCATGGTATGGTTTATGGATCCTAAATAATTACGTGAAACTAATATTACTTCGGCTTGATTTTCTTTAATAATATCCAACATGGAATCTCCTTTAAAATTGTAAGGAACCAGTAAACCTCCAGCGCCTTCAATAACTAAAGTATTATTGGTTTCTGGCGCTTTTAATTTACTTAGTCGGATTTGTTTTTTTTCAATTTCTGCTGCAATATGAGGGGAGGCAGCAGTTTTAAATTTATAAGCTTCGGGATGGAATACAGATTTTTTACAAGTGATAAGTTTTTTTACTTTATCACTATCTGTAAATTCTAAATCACCACATTGTATAGGTTTCCAATAATCGGCTTGTAAGGCTTCTGTTATTATAGCGCTAACAATAGTTTTTCCAACATCGGTTCCAATACCAGTTATAAATATTTTTCTCATTACCGCAAAAGTAAAACGCTTTCCTCAACTTTCAAAATATTTATTTTCTGCCAATTGGTGTCTTACCATCATATTGAATTGAACCACCGCTTCTTCCTCCATTACTTCCTCCAAACCCACTACTTGGTGTGTTGGTTCGTGGTTGATTATAATATGAGTTTGGATTGTTATAAGGATTTCCCCATTGGTTCACTGGATTTCCCCATTGGTTTACCGGGTTCCCCCAGTGATTTACAGGATTTCCCCATCTATCATATTGAATTCCAGTACCCCATCCACTACCCCACCATCTATTTTGAGTTGGAGTATTGTATTGATGATTTATTGGTTGAGAATATCCACCAGAGCTCCTGCCAGAAGATGAAAATTTAAATGCCAAACCCACTGAAACCGTTATTAAATTTAATCTAGCTGTTCCTGTATTATAATCTAACTCTACACCAGTAATATTACTATTAGATGGTGTCGTTTTTAAATCTAAATCTCTACTTAAAAAATTAATATTTCTGCTGCTGTTCATCCACATTATACCAAAATCAAATAATAAATATTTAGTTATTTCGGATTTTACACCTAAGGATAATCCATAATTAGCAGATTGTACTTTAGATATCTCACCTAAACTACCTACTGCTGATTCTGCTATTCCAAAATCGTTAGTTGTAAATAACTCATCTCTAATACGGTGAGTTAAATTACCGTAAAAACCATAAATGTATGGAGAGGTTTTATTATAATCGTTGGTAAATAAAAATCCTAACTTAAAATGATAACTATATATACGGTTATTTAAATGATAATCACCTGAAGGTAATTCAATTTGAGATTTATTATTAGTACTTAAAAAAATATTTCCACCAATAAAAGGTAACACATTACCATCTACATCCCAGTGATAATTGTATTTAAACTCATGTGCGGTAAATAATGGATAACCATTTCCGCTAAAATCTTTATAAAAATCCCTAATAGGCATAGCAAAATGTAGGTTATAGCCTAATTCACCAAAGCCTCTATTTTCATCTACATTACTAGTATCTTTATCGCTTCCATCTCCACTAGAACTGCTCCAAGAATTATTTTGCGCAATGCTATTTAAACTTAAAACAGCAATTAAAATTATTGACAGAATCGTTTTCATATTGTTGTAAATTAGTAATAAATTTAAAACAAAAAACGTTCCAAGAAAATTAAAAATTAAATTTTGTTGTTAATTTATAACAAAACATCTAATTTTTCTAAAGTTATATCTGAATGTGAAGCATGATAAGTACATTTTCCATTTTGAATAAGTAGTATTTGCGGACTCTCATGAAAAACATTAAACTTTGACGCAATTGCATTACTAACCTCTCTAAAAGCAATTAAATCTAAGTAATGAAAATCAATTTTAGATTCATATTCATTATTGATTTCATCATTTAAAATTCTTTTAGCAAAAGAACTTACAGAGCATCTTGTACTATGTTTAAAAATCAACTGGGCTTTAGTATTAGATTCTTCCGCAATACTATTAAGTTGTTCCAAATTGGTTAAATTATTCCACGCCATATATGTTTTTTTTTGCAAATATACGATAATCAAATACCTATTTTACTTTACTGCATCAATTATGAAAATAACAAATATAAATTTTAAGTATATTTTTAAAGAAATTTGATACAAATCATCTAATACCTTATAAAAATTAAAATAAGCTTTTAATTCGTAAAACTCTTATAAGCTTTTAATCTAATTTACGGCATTAACAATTGTAAATTTTTACTACGCTCATTTTAAAATACAATTGGTAAAATAGATAAGTTTAAATTAAAGGAGAAATAAAATACTTAGAAAAAAATCGAAGACAATTAAAACTAGTTACTTCAAGATTATACTTGTATAATAATATACTAAAAGTATAAAATTAGTGCGAAATGAAAAAAGGCAAGTGATTAATCATCGCTCTCGCTCTGATTATCACTTTGCCTCTGTGACCCCGGAGGGATTCAAACCCCCAACCCTCAGAGCCGAAATCTGATATTCTATTCAATTGAACTACGGAGCCAATAATATTGCGAAAATAAGAATTTAAATTATAAAACTTGCTTTACAATTTTAGAAAATTCGAAAGCTAAATTTTTTCTAGAATATTTATTTACATCATAATTATTGGTATTTATTATAAAATCACCACTTTCAACAGAACAAATAAAATCATAAATTTTATTTACTTGGTCGTACTCAAAAGATTTACCAAATTTATTTTCTTCTATAACAATTTGTGCATCACCATTTTTTGGTCCAATACACAATATAGGATTACCACTTGCAATATATTCAAATAACTTTCCAGTGTAAATCAACTTATTATTGGGAACATTAGGAATCACTAAAAGTAATAAATCGGAGGACTTTGTATATGTTATAGCTTCTTTATGAGGTAAATAACCTAAAATTTTAATGTTATTCTTAACCGATGACTTATTGATTTTATTTATTAAATCATCTGTAAATTCTCCTATAATATTTAATTGATAATCATTAGTTTCTCCAAACTTTTCTAATGCTAAAATAAATGAAGATATGTCATATAAAATGTTAGCAATTCCTATGTAGGAAATAGTAAATTTAGGATTTTTAGCAATATTTTTATCTTTAAAATCAGATTCGTCAAATCCATTGGGAATAACTTTAATTTTGCGTTCATCAATGCCTTTAGATTCAAATATACTTTTCATATTAGGACTAACAACCGTAATTAAATTTGACTTCGACAACACCTCAATTTCCTTTTTTTTGTTTAAGTAATTAGAAATAAAAGTATGTTTTAAATCTTTATAATAAAATATATCCGTCCAAGGATCTCTAAAATCAGCCAACCAATTTAAATCACCTCTCCATTTTTTTAATTCTAAGCCAATTAATTGAGTGGAATGTGGAGGACTTGTAGTAATAAATGTATCTATATTTTTTTTAGTAATTATTTTTTTTGCTTCTTTTAATGCGTAATTATTCCAACCAATTCTAGGATCAGGAACAAATAAATGATTTCTTACAAACAATGAAATATATTGCAATAAATTACTTTTACTTTTATTACCTACCCCACCTTGTGGTATTTTATATTGTTTATTAAAAATCTTAAAAAAGCTATAATAATTTCTGGATTTTGTTTTAATTACTTCAATAGAGTTAGAAATATCTATATTGAAACTTTGATCAACTACTGGATAAGCTGCATACTCGTCTTGTACAGTTAAAATGACAGGAGAAATATTAAATTCTTCTAAATATTTAGCCATTTTAACCCATCGTTGTACACCACTTCCTCCGGCAGGTGGCCAATAATAGGTAATTATTAAAACCTTTTTTTTATTGTTCATTTTTTAAAGGTTTTACCTCTTTATAAACAAAAAACAATAAAGCTATAATAATTAATAAAGATGAAGCCGAGCTAATTGGTTTACTTAAAGTATAAGATTTAGGTTCAAATTTAAATTCTATTGTATGTTTACCAGCCTCAATTTCCATACCTCTTAAAATATAGTTTACTTTATAATGTTCAGAAATTTTTCCGTCAATATAAGCATTCCAACCTGGATTATAATAAATTTCTGAAAACACAATAAAACCATTTTTATTTGTATTTACCTCATAACTTAAATGAGAAGGATGATACTTTTTTAACTCTACGGTACCTTCGTTATTAAAAATTGTAGTTTGCTTGTAAATTTGTTGAGTGCTTACTGCACTTTTAGCAGTATTTAATTGTAAGATTGTATTGAATTCCTCATCAGCAGTTTGCACAATCTGTAAAGTATCTACAAACCATGCATTCCCTAAAGCATATGGATTAGTAAATGCAGGTTTATTTTCATCGTAAATAAAATATTTTACGTTTAACATATTCAATAAATTCAAATCTTGCAACATACTTATATTGTTTGTAGTTAAGGCTTGAATCAATGTTTTATTTTGATTTTCAATTCCATAATCAATTATTAATTCTTGATATTTTTTTAGTTTAGCGGCATGGTATCCTCCAATAGATTTATGAAAAAATGAAGTGCCTGATTCTTGAAAAGCATTTCCTGTAAATTTATAAACTCTATAATTGGAATTTAAATTTAACAATGCCAATTCTTTTTTCTGACGTTCGTCGGATTTTAACCTACCTAATTTTCCAATCTCAGCTTGAATTGTTTGCTGAAGTGTTGGATTTTGAGTTTCCATTTCATAAATCGAGTTATCAGCTACAGAAACATTATAAGGACTCATTTTTTTATCCGATTTTACCCAATTTTTATATTCTCTACCTTCTTTTTCATTATTTAAATATCGAATATTGATATTCCATAAATCAGACAAAATAAATAATGCAACTAAAACAATAAATATATTTTTATTTATTTTTTTCATCATTAATAAATAAATAGCTACAGAAACTAATGCCATATAAATCAAACTTCTAAAAGCATCGTCTTTAAACACCGATATTCTATAATCCACTAATGCTTGCTGTATTTTTTTAAGTTCTATAGTAGTTGTAAATTGATTAATTTCTGCATCACTTAAAAAACTTACAAAGGTATCTGGACTAATTATTACTATTAAAAACAAACCTATTGTAGAGCCCAAAACACCATATATTTGTTTCTTTTTTTGTTCCAAAATTTCAGGATTTTGAAACAATGTTTGTAAGCTCATTGCAGCAAAAAAGGGTATTAAAACCAAGGGTATAAATAATAAAGATGAAACCGCTCTAAACTTATTATACATTGGGAAATTTTCTATAAACCAATTTGTTACACTTGGGAAGTTTTTACCCCAACTTAAAACGAATCCTAAAATTATTGCACCTAAAAAATACCATTTTAATTTATTTTGCCATATCACAAAAGCTAAAATAAATAACAAAAAAACAGATGCTCCAACGTAAAATGGCCCAGATGTAAAAGGCATGTTACCCCAATACGAATTTATAGTTTTACCTTGCTGCAATTCTTGTAAAACATAATTTTTTAAATTTTTATCTACTTTATTTAGGATTTTATCCGCTTCTCTTTTTTCGGAAGGTTTTCCTTGAAAAGATTTCATAAATTCGGGATATAACATTGCGCCTGATACTCCTCCCTTTGCGTTTGGAACCAAAACCGAAAAAGTTTCATCTATTCCGTAACTCCATTGTGTGATATAATCATTACTTAAACCATCTGCTTTTTGATTTGGATTAGTATTAATAGTTAATTCACTTTTACCTCTAATAGTTGATTTAGAATATTCATAAGTAGTCCACAATCTATCTATATTTGATAATACTGCTAAACCAACTGCAAGTAATGTAATTATACTTTTTTGAATTAAACTTTTAAATTGTTTTCTTAAAATATGTTCTACCAACTCATACAACAAATAAAACGCAATAATAAACAATAAATAATAGGTCATTTGGAAGTGATTTGTAAACAAATGAATTCCTAAAAAACAAGCTAACAAGCAAGCTCCTAGATATAATTTATTCGTATTAAAAATCAAATAAAAAGCACCTAAAACAGGCATCATCCAAGCAACTGCATGTACCTTAGAGTTATGTCCAGCTTCTAAATAAATAAATAAATATGTAGAAAAAGCAAAACCAATAGAACCAACTATTGCAACCCACGGATTTGTTTTAATACATAATAAAAAAATATAAAAACATAAACCAAACAAAAACGCTACATCAACACCACGCGGTAAATACAATTTTATTAAATTATCAATATGCATTAACAAGTTAGACGAAAAAAACAAACCAATTTGATAAGATGGCATACCACCAAACATGGAATTGGTCCATGCAGTTTCCTCATTTGCAACTTCTCTTAAAGTTATTTGCTCATTAGCCATACCCAAAAAATTCATAATATCTGTTTGTTTTAGGCTATAACCCTGATAAGCGGGATAAAAATAAACCGATGCTAGAGTTAAAAAAATAGCAACTGCTGCAATATGAGGAATAATTTTTTTAAAATCCATGAGTTTATATTTTTAAATTTTGGATAGGGTTCGAAGTTAAAAAATAAATAGCAAGGCAAAAAATATTGTGATTTCATTTTTACTTTGTGATTGATTTGTATGTTATTTAATTACTTTTGCTCTTAATGTAAAATGTTAAAGTAGCAATGAATATTTTAGTTATTGGTAATATTTCTTCTATTCACGACGAAAAATGGATAACATTTTTAGCAAAAAACAGTGAACATAATTTTTTTATTACTCAAGAAAAATTAAATACTCCTTTAAATACATCACAAATTAAAAACTATCAAAGTTTTGGGGTAAATATTTTACCAAATTTGCCTTCATTTTCCATTTTAAAATTTTGGAAATCCGTAATTGGATGGGTAAAAATTAAACAGTGGGTAAAAAAATATAAAATTGATTGTGTGCATGTAATTTTTCCAACTCCTCACATTTTTTGGGTTCAATTTTTAAATTTACCATTATTGGTTTCAACTCGTGGATCTGATGTTTTGGTGGTTGCTAAAGATTTAATCTTAAACAAAAGTTTTAAAAATAAATTATTACTGTTTTTATTCAATTATAATTTAAAAAAATCTAAGTTAATAACTTGTACATCAGAGTTACAACAAAAATTTTTAGAAGAAAACTTCAAATATACTCAACACAAAATTACTATAGTACGCACAGGTATTGATGTAGATTTTGTAGATACTGTAATTACTCCACAAATTATAAAAAATGAAATCAGAATTTTTTCCCCTAGGTTTTTTGTTCCAATATATAATTTGGAAACTATAATTTCTGCAATTAATATTTTACCCGAAAGATTTTTAAATAAAATTCATTTACAATTAGTTGAAGGGAAAAACATTGATGAAAAATACAAATTAAAAATTTTGCAATTACTTCAAAATGTTCAGTTTAAATTTAGTATTGCTAAATATTTTGATAAAAAGGAATTAATTGAAGAGTACAAAAAATCGGATTTAGTAATTATGGTTCCACATAGTGATGGTACGCCAAACTCGGCATTAGAGACTATGCTGTGTAAAAAACCTTTAATAATGAGTGATTTAAATTATCAATCACCACTTTTCAACCATACTTGTTTATTTGCAAACCCTTCAAAAATTCAAGATTTAACCAAAACAATAGAATTTGCAATAGAAAACTATCCAGCGGATTTATTAGAGAAAGCAAGAGAAATGACTGTTTTATATGGAAACCAAAAAACAGAAATGAATAAAATTATAGAAATATACAAAAAATTGGATTTAAAGTAAAAAAGAGCTTGTTGGTACAAGCTCTTTTTTCCGTTTATTAATGAAATCTGTACTCAATTATTTTTTTGCAGGAAACTCGTCTTTTTCTGGAGTATCGTTAATTTTTCCTTTAACTTTTATATAAACAACATCATTTGATGCGTTACTTTTAACTGTAACTGTTTTGTTAATTGGTCCAACTCTATTGGTATCATATTTTACTTTTAATTCACCACTCTGACCAGGCATGATTGGATCTTTTGGACAAGAAGGAACTGTACAACCACATGAACCAGCGCAATTTGTAATAACTAATGGAGATTTACCAGTGTTTTTAAATTTGATAACTCTTTGAGGCTCACTATTACGGTCGATTGTTCCATAATCAACCTCATCAGATTCAAATGTAATAACTGGAGCATTAGGATTAACTTCTTTTGCTTCATCTTGAGCAAAACTATTTAAAGATAAAACTAAAAACAAAGAGGATAATAACAAGCTTAACTTTTTCATAATTTAGGAGTTTAAATGATTAACTATATTTCAAAGTTAAATATTACTTTCCTATTGCTTGTTAATATATTGTTAAATGATAAATAACAATTTATCTGTTGATTTTTGCAGCTAATAAATACATTACAGCCATTCGTATAGCTACACCATTTTCAACCTGATTTAAAATAATAGATTGATTACTATCGGCTACTTCCGAGCTAATTTCAACACCACGATTAATTGGTCCGGGGTGCATAATGGTAATTTCTTTCGATAAGGAATTTAATTTATTTAAATCCAAACCGTATTGCATAACATACTCCCTACTTGAAGGAAAAAACTTTGTATCTTGCCTTTCTAATTGTATCCGTAACATGTTTGCTACATCACACCATTCTAAAGCTTTCATTAAATCGTGTTCTATTTTAACACCTAAAGTATGTGCATATTTAGGTATTAATGTTGCAGGACCGCACAACATCACTTCTGCTCCTAATTTTTGTAAGCAAAAGATGTTGGATAAAGCAACTCTTGAGTGTAAAATATCTCCTACAATCACTATTTTTTTACCTTTTACTTCTCCATATTTTTCACGAATAGAAAAAGCATCTAATAGAGCTTGTGTAGGATGCTCGTGCGCACCATCGCCAGCATTTACAATTTTAGCATTAATTTTTTTACTTAAATAAATTTGAGCTCCAGGATTTGGATGGCGCAATACCACCATATCCACTTTCATAGCTAAAATATTGTTTACAGTATCTAATAAAGTTTCACCTTTTTTTACCGAACTACTGCCACTTGCAAAATTAATTACATCGGCAGACAATCTACGTTCTGCTAATTCAAAGGATAATTTAGTACGAGTAGAGTTTTCAAAAAATAAATTTGCGATTGTTATATCTCTTAAAGAAGGAACTTTTTTAATGGGTCTGTTGATAACGGCTTTAAACTCATCGGCAGTTTTAAAAATTAATTCGATATCCGCTTGGGTTAAATTTTTAATACCTAAAAGATGTTCAACAGATAAAGTTTCCATATAAATTAATTTTCTGTTTTGTACAATACAACCTGATCTTTTCCTTCCTCATCAGACCATTCCACTTTTACTTTTTCGGAATCCACTGAATCCACTGTTTTTCCTATATAAGTTGGTTGTACAGGCAAATGTCGTTTATATCTTCTATTTACAAAAACCAGTAATTCCACACTCGCTGGTCTTCCAAAAGCCAACATAGCATCTAATCCAGCTCTAACCGTTCGTCCAGTAAAAAAAACATCATCAATCAAAATAATGTTTTTATTTTCTATGATAAAATCAATTTTAGTAGTATTAGCCACTAGAGGTTTGCTACCTCTTCTAAAATCATCTCTAAAAAAAGTGATATCTAATGCACCACATAAAATATTTGCTTTTGGCAAAATCTTATCCAACTCTTTTTTTAACCTATCCGCTAGTAAAACACCCTTAGTTTGTAAACCAATAATGGCACTGTTACTAAAATCTCCATGATTTTCAATTAGTTGATAAGCTAATCTTTTTAAAATTAGATTAAATTCTACGCTTTCTATAATTATTCGTGGTTCCATTGCGAAAGCAAATATACATACTTTCCTTAAAAAACTTATGGCATTCCAAAATTTCTTTCAACTACTTTTAAAAAGTTTTTCAAATAAAAGTTCATAAAAATAAAAACTATCTCATTTATTTACATCTTTTATTAAAGTTAAATTTTAACTTTTTATTTTTCTGCTTATTTTCGCATTCATATATGATATCTAGCGCAAAAAAATCGGTTGTTGATTTAGTAGATTTACTTTATTTAAAAGGGGTAAGGCATTTTATAATTTCGCCAGGTTCTCGTAACGCGCCCATAACAATTGCTGCAAATAGACATGGTGGTTTTAAAATGCATTGTATTGTAGATGAACGTAGTGCTGCTTTTTTCGCATTAGGAATTGCACAACAAACTCATAATTTAGTAGTAATTTGTTGTACTTCGGGTACAGCTGCATTAAATTATTCGCCTGCTATAGCCGAAGCATATTATCAAAAAATCCCTTTATTAATTTTAACAGCCGATCGCCCTAAAGAATGGATTGACCAAATGGACGGACAAACGATAAGGCAGTTAAATATTTATCAAAATTATATAAAGGCATCGTTTGAGTTTCCTACAGAACCTAGTAACGAAGATGAATTATGGCATTGTAACCGAATTGCTTCTGAGGCTATAGAATGTGCTATTTATCCCGAATTTGGTCCGGTACATATTAATATCCCTTTTAGAGAACCTTTGTACAATGTTGTGGAATATCCCAATGAACGAATTGTTCATAGTTTTTCAACTATTCAAACTCAACTGGAGTTATCTTCTAATGAAAGTTCTTTGTTGATTCAGCAATGGCAACAAGCCAATAAAATTTTAATTGTAACCGGTTTAATGCATACCGATGAAAAATTAAATGATATACTTGCAACTTTATCACAACAACAAAAAGTGGCTATTTTAACCGAAACTACTTCCAATGTTTTTGGCGATGGTTTTAACAGATGTATTGATAGATTAATAAATACTATTGAAGGGGGTGAAAATATCACTGATTATTTTCCCGATTTGTTAATTACGATTGGCGGACCAGTGGTAAGCAAAAAAATAAAATCGTTTTTACGTAAAAATAAACAGCAAAAACATTGGCATATTAACGCTTCTAATGATTATGTGGATACATATAAAAATCTAACCAAAATAATTCCGGTACAACCTGCAATTGCCTTGAAGTTATTTGTAAACGAAAATTTACAAAATGCAAGTAATTACCGTGATTTATGGTTGAGTTTGGATAAAAAACTAACAGCTTTGTTTAAGAATTACATGCAAACGGTAGATTTTTCGGATTTATGGGTTACGCAAGAGGTTCTTAATCATACACCTAAAAATTCATATCTTCATTTAGCCAATTCAACTGCTGTTCGTTATAGTAATTTGTTTAATATCTGTTCCGATAGATTTTTAAAATGTTACAGCAATCGTGGAACTAGTGGTATAGACGGAACAGTTAGCACCGCTGTTGGCGCAGCAAGTGTTACCAAAGCTACCAACACTTTAATCACAGGTGATTTATCGTTTTTATACGATAGCAATGCTTTGTGGATTAAACCTTTTCCACAAAACTTAAAAATTGTGGTAATTAATAATGGTGGAGGAAGTATTTTTAGGATTATCGATGGTCCTGCTTCTACTCCAGAATTAGAGCAATTTTTCGAAGCCAAACACGATATTTCTTTAGAGTATTTATGTAAAACATTTGGTGTAAAATATAGCTTTGCTGATAGTAAAACCCATTTAAATATTGCTTTACAAAATTTATACACACACAACAATGCCGAAGTTTTGGAGGTTAAAACAAATTATTTAACCAATCCTATTGTATTAAAAAATTATTTCACCTATTTAAAAAATAACTTATGAGAAACTGGATTACAATTAAGGAGTACGAAGACATTAAATTTGAGTTTTTCGAGGGAATTGCTAAAATAACTATCAATCGTCCACAAGTATACAATGCGTTTCGTCCTGAAACTAATATGGAAATGCTAGATGCTATGGATATTTGCCGTGAGCATGATGATATTAATGTGGTAGTTTTAACTGGAGAGGGCGATAAAGCTTTTTGTTCGGGTGGAGACCAAAATGTAAAAGGCGTTGGTGGATATATCAGTAAAAATGGTGTGCCAAGATTAAATGTATTGGATTTACATAAAAAAATACGTTCCTTACCTAAACCAGTTATTGCTATGGTTAATGGCTATGCAATAGGTGGAGGGCATGTTTTACATGTTGTTTGCGATTTAACTATTGCAAGTGAAAATGCTCGATTTGGACAAACCGGACCAAAAGTAGGTAGTTTTGATGGTGGATTTGGATCGAGTTATTTAGCTCGCCATGTTGGACAAAAAAAAGCTAGAGAAATTTGGTTTTTATGCGAACAATACACAGCTGAAGAAGCCGAAAAAATGGGTATGGTAAACAAAGTTGTTCCTTTAGCCGAATTAGAAAATACTACTGTAGAATGGTGCAAAACAATCATGAAGAGAAGCCCGTTGGCTTTACGTATGATTAAAATGAGTTTAAATGCCGAGTTGGATGGACAACATGGTATTATGGAACTTGCGGGAAATGCAACTTTATTGTACTATTTAACAGAAGAAGCACAAGAAGGTAAAAAAGCCTTTTTAGAAAAAAGAGATCCAAATTTCCAACAATACCCAAAATTCCCTTAAACAACACAATAGATAAAATTAAAAATAAAGGGTGTATAGATTTTTTTATCCACCCTTTATTTTTTTAAAATTATACAAACGAAAAATATTTTTTTATCTAACATCTTCCAACAAACTAACAAAAATTTATTTACCACTAACGTTTGTGCTAGTAAATATTAAAATTCTAAAAAATAAATATTCTGAAAATTAGTTATATCGATTTTTGAAATAAGATATTAATCTGAATTTAATTTTAAATATTGTAATACCAATTGTATTTTAAAATGAGCCTAACGAATTTTAAAATTTACAATGGTTAATG
>Ga0007787_10000132_pt1 | contig 21481 bp, 15 predicted proteins | sample LauGreFa1BDMLBSN_2_FD_59500 | JGI IMG/M metagenome (GOLD analysis project Ga0007787, IMG submission 59500) | Freshwater lake microbial communities from Lake Michigan, USA - Fa13.BD.MLB.SN | ecosystem: Environmental > Aquatic > Freshwater > Lake | place: Lake Michigan, USA | collected 2013-09-23 | reverse complement strand
ACAACAAATTATCAATCAATCTAAAAAAGATAATTGGATTGAAAAAGCTGTTTGGGAAAAAGAAAACGAATAATGGTTAGATTTTTCTTTTGAAATAGCGATAAGAATTGGTTCGAAATTAAGTGAAAACAAAAAGCAAGAAGTATATCCTAAAACTCAGGTAGATTTAGCACAAGCTATGGGTTGTTCTCCTCAATATGTAAATAAATTATTAAAGGGACAAGAAAATCTACAAATCGAAACAATTTTTAAAATTGGAAAAATTTTAGGGTTAAAATTAATTGAAGTACCTAAAATTGAAATTAATCAAACCATAAGAGTAGGTAATAATGCTGATGGTGTACCCAATTATACTATACCCAAAAAATCAAGTGATTCTGAAATAAATTTACAAAATCCTAGTCATTTATCTGTAGCAATAATTACTGCTAAATTGGCAGGTGAAAATAACTACGCATTAGCAGCATAATGGAAAATAAAGAACAAGTTAGCTTTGGTTTAAGAAAAATTACAACCGAGCAATTCGCTATTATTGAAAATAATTATGATAAAACTAATCCGAGTGTTCAATTAAAAAATAGCTTAAGCTTTAGTTTAAATTTAGAAAAAAGGTATATTAAAGTTTTACTTTCGGCTGAATTTCATCAAGAAAATGGACCTTTTTTATTGATTGAAATTGGCTGTAGTTTTGAAATTGATATTGAAAACTGGAATTTATTTTACAATATAGAATTAAACGAAGTAAAACTACCTAAGGCATTAGCTACCAATTTTGTTGTTTTAACAATGGGAACTTTAAGAGGTGTACTGCATGCTAAAGTTGAAAATACTGCTTTTAATATGTTTTTATTACCAACAATTAATGTAACCCAACTGGTAAAAGAAGATGTAAGTATAAATATGAATTCATTAGATAAAAATTAAAATTTAGCCTTTAAATGATCGAAGCGGAAACAAGAGCGGAATTAATTGACCCTAAGTTAAAGGCTTGTGGTTTGGGTGTTGTGGAGGAGTCTAAAATTTTGAGGGAATTTAGTATTACTGCGGGTAAAATACAAACAGGTGGTGGAAGAAGTAAAAGAGAAATTGCTGAATATATATTGGTGTACAAAGGGATTAATTTAGCGGTAATTGAGGATAAAAGTGATGAATTAGAAGTTGGCGAAGGGGTGATGCAAGCAAAAAAATATGCAGAAAAATTAAATGTAGAAACTACTTATAGCACTAACAGAAAAGACATTTACCAAATATCCATGAAGCAAGTGGATGGTAAGTGGATTTCATACGAGGAGGTTTTGTTTTCGGATTTTTTAAGTCCGGAGGAATTGTGGAACAAAACTTTTGCGGAGCAAAACGATTGGAGAGAAAAATTTGAACAAGTACCTTTTGAAGATAAAAGTGGAACTTGGCAATTAAGATATTATCAGGAAATTTCCTTACAAAAAGTTGTAGAATCTATTGCAAATAAAAAAGAAAGAATACTGCTGACATTGGCCACAGGAACTAGAAAAACAGCTATTGCATTCCAAATAGCTTGGAAATTGTTTCAAACAAGATGGAATTTAAATAAAGATGGTAAACGCCGACCAAGAATATTGTTTTTAGCGGATAGGAATATATTAGCCGACCAAGCATTTAATTCATTTTCGGCATTTCCCGAAGATGCTTTGGTACGAATAACGCCCAATGAAATAAAAAAAAATGGAAAAGTACCCACAAATGGAAGTATATTTTTTACCTTATTTCAATCTTTTATGTCGGGTAGTGATGATGAAGGAAAACCTTTACCAAACTTCGGTCAATATCCCTCGGATTATTTTGATTTTATAATTATTGATGAGTGCCACCGTGGCGGAGCAAACGACGAAAGTAATTGGAGAGGGATTTTAGAATATTTTAGTGCTGCTGTACAATTGGGTTTAACTGCAACTCCAAAACGAAAAGATAATGTGGACACTTATAAATATTTTGGTGAACCCGTTTACATTTATTCTTTAAAAGAAGGAATTAATGATGGTTTCCTTACACCATTTAAAGTAAAAATAATAAAAACTACTTTAGATAATTATATGTTTACACAGGACGACATAGTATTGGAGGGAGAGGTGGAATATAATAAACGATATGAAGAAAAAGATTTTAACCGAACAATAGAAATAAAAGAAAGAGAAGCTAAACGAGTAAACATATTTTTACAAGAAGCCAACCCAAACGAAAAGGCAATTATTTTTTGTGCTAATCAAGGACATGCTGCTTTAATAAGGGATTTAGTGAATAAATCAGCTAAAAACAAAGACCCTTTTTATTGTGTGCGTGTAACCGCAAACGATGGTAGCGAAGGAGAAAGAATGTTGAGGGAGTTTCATGATAATGAAAAAACAATCCCTACGATTATAACTACATCACAAAAATTATCAACTGGTGTTGATGCCAGAAATATCCGAAATATTATATTACTTCGTCCTGTAAATTCCATGATAGAATTTAAAAAAATTGTAGGTAGAGGAACAAGAATGTTTGATGGCAAAGAATTTTTTACCATTTATGATTTTGTAGATGCTTTTAAACATTTTAATGATCCCGAATGGGGTGGGGAACCTATTGAAGAAGTAAAAAATGTAAAAGAAAATAAAGGAGATTACAAACCAAGGGAAGAAAGAATCGATAAAGAAATATCTGAAAAAAGGCTAAAAGTAAAAATTAAATTACGAAACGGTAAAGAGCGAGAAATTCAACACATGATTTCAACTTCGTTTTGGAGTGCAGATGGCAAACCTATTTCATTGGAAGAATTTTTAAATAATTTATTTGGAGAACTTCCAAAACTATTTAAAAATGAAGAAGAATTAAGAAAATTGTGGAGTAATCCTTTAACTAGAAAAATTTTACTAGAAAATTTAGACTCGGCTGGTTTTCCAAAAGAAGATTTACTTACTTTCCAAAAGTTAGTGGATATGGAAAAAAGCGATTTGTATGATGTTTTAGAATATGTTTTTAATGGTGACTATATTGCAATAACAAGAGAAGCTAGAGCAAAAGCAGCAGAAGCAACCATTTTTGCCTTATTAAACGAAAAACAAAAAGAGTTTTTAAGTTTTGTGTTAAGTAAATACTTAGAAACTGGTGTGGACGAGCTAGAACAAGAAAAATTGCCTATTTTATTAACTAATAAATATCAATCCTTAGAGGATGCTAAAGAGATTTTAGGGGACGTTGGGAACATCAGTAAATTATTTATAGAATTTCAGGAGCATCTATATAATCAAAATGCTGCATAACAGATTGTATTTTGTTTATAAAATTGGATAAAAAGGTGGGTTATTTTTTTTGAGTTATTGGGTTTATTACTAACTTGCAAGCTAAATTAAGGATAGATGATGTTTAAAAATAGTATAGTAGTATTTTTTTTATTTTTTAGTAGTTTTTTGCAAGCTCAGGTTACGGCTAGTTCTACCCAAGTTTGTGCACCTAATTCTGTAACATTTACAGTTGATCCATTACTTACTGGCGATGCATATTTTTGGGAATTTAGCAATGGTGTAACTTCAAATCAAAAAAATCCAACAATAGTATTTAGTTCTCCAGCTTTGGTTTCGGTTAAGTTAACCGTTACACAAAACGGTCAGCCAAAGCCAGTAACAATATATAAAAAAGATATTGTTCGTGTTTTTGCGCCGCCAAGCGTTGATTTTACTGCGGATAACCCTTTAGGTTGCTCTCCTTTACAGGTAAATTTTACAGATTTATCCGTTCCTAATTCAGCTGCTATACAATCGTGGTTTTGGAGTTTTGGAAACGGACAAACTTCAACACAACAATATCCAACAACAATTTATACCGAAAAACGAAATCATAGCGTAGTATTAAAAGTTAAGGATCAAAATGGTTGTGAGGCAACAAAAGTAAAAAATAATTTTATTAGTTTAGGTGGACCAGAAGCAAATTTTTTACACAACGATTTATTGTGTAGAGTACCAGCGGGTGTTTCATTTATCAATACCTCTAAAGGAAATAATTTAGAATATTTTTGGGATTTTGGAGATGGAAAAACTTCTAACGCAGAGTTGCCAGGAACACATATTTATACTAAGTTTGATTCCACATTTGTACAATTGATTGTTCGTGAAAAAAATTCGGGTTGTACCGATACCATTCGAAAAGTCATGAATGTGGTGGATTATCAAGCTACATTTGATTTTTCGATTAGTTGTAATCAACAAGATTTCACAATCAATTTAAACAATACCACAAAACCTTTTGCCAATCAAATTTCATGGGATTTAGGAGATAATACTACATCTTCTGAAAATACATTAACTAAAAAATACAACGATGTTAATCCTAAAATAATCATTTTAAGAGCAGAAGTTAATGCAACCTGTTGGGATACAACTCGATTAAGTTATATTCCTTCAAACCCTTCTTTTTCTTTTAGTTCTCAGGAATGTAATCCACCAATGATTGTAAGTTTTGAGAATAAATCTTTAGGTAAAGGCTTACAATATTTGTGGAACTTCAACGATACGGTTTATTCATCTAAATATTCAAATATAGAAAATCCAATTAAACAATTTAAAACCCCGCCAGATAGACATTTTGTAGAGTTGCAAGTAACAGATATTTACGGATGTAAAAGAAGTGGATTTGCCAATATTAATGCACCATTTCCCATTGCTAATTTTGAAGCGGTAAACAACAAACAATCGGGTTGTGCACCTTTAACAGTTTCGTTTATCGATTCTAGTTATATTTTAGATTCTACAAAAATCACATCTTATTATTGGGATTTTGGTGATCCTGCCTCTGGTAATCAAAATATATCGTTTGAAACTTCTCCAACACATACTTTCGAAACTCCTGGTGATTACACTATAACTTTCGCTATTTTATTGGATAATGGATGTGTTGATACTTTAAAAGCTGAACAATTTGTAAGGGTAGGAGAAAAACCTGACAGTGTAGTTTTTAACAGTAGTTTAGGTGATACAATTTGTTGGGGAGCTTCACCAAAATATTCCTTACAAGCTTTTAAAAACAATCAAATTTTTACAACAAATTATCATTGTTGGTTGTTTGAGCAAAATAATGGATCTAGTTTATTGTCCAACCCAGAAAATCCACCAAGTGAATGTGTAAATCCTCAATTGTTTTACAATAGCCGCGCTTTTTCAATAAATCACCCTAATCCAATCCATGATTATTTAGCTTACGATTACCAAACACAAGTTATTGTGAACGATGCTTTGCTAATATCAGATGCTAAGTCGCAATCTGGGGATAAATTTACGCACTTAATAACAGGTTATAATGGTTGTTTTACAGAAGTTATAAAATCTAAAAAAATTAAAGACGTAATGGCTATGCCTGGTTTTGTATTTCCTGATAAAAAACAAAGTTTATTTTTTTCGGATACCTCAAGAATCATTAAGGTTTTTAATGCATCAACAAATTTTAAAAATGTTAATTATTTTAGATTAGTACAAAATAATAATATAGTTAAACAAAATTTAATGCTTCAAGATACTTCAGAAATTAAATTTACTGAAGCTGGGTTGTATAGAATAGAAATTCAGGTGAATAATGCTGAAGATGAATGTGTAAACACTACTGTTAGAAATGTTTTAGTAGAAAATCCTAGATTAAAATTAAAGTTTGAAGATAAAGTTTGTTTTAGCAACAAAAATTTTTATGTTATTGATCAATCACAATTTAATGCTGGTTCTACAACAAATAGAAAATGGTTTGTTAATGATAGTTTATTATTGGATCAAGTAAATGGATTTCCACCTAGAAGAGATAGTGTAGTTTTAAACATTTTAGATACAGGTTGGAATGTTGTTAAATTAGAAATAAGAAGAAATTATCCTGAGTATTTAATGGGCTATACTTCAGATTTTGTTGAACACAATTATACGATTGTAGATTCTATTTATGTATCAGGTTCTAAGGGTATTGCATTAATTGACACTAATTTTATTTGTAAAGGTGATTCTTTGTTTTTAACTGCAAATTATAGTTCAACTACTAGTATCGATTCATTGGTTTGGAATTATCGAAAAGATTTAAGTTCAAATAGGTTAGACAATCACTTTTTTCAATTTACAGAATCAGGAGTTTTTACTGTAAATTATGATGTGTTTAACAGTGATGGATGTGTAGATAAAATTAATTTTGAAACTTTAACAGTAAGTGGTCCAAATGTGGATTTTTTAGCCAGCGATACTTTAATTTGTTTAAATAACGAGGTGAATTTTAAAAATTTAGCTAAAGGCAATAATTTAAGTTATGTATGGAAAACGGGAGGAGTGGAGTACTTTAATATTGATATTTCGCACAATTATATTCAAGTAGGATTTCAAGATGTTAAACTAATAGCTACAGATAAATTTGGATGTAAAGATTCTTTAACAAAAGTTAATTACATTGAAGTTGCTCCAATTCCTGATGCAAAATTTGGCGCTGATAAAACACTTGGCGAATGTCCGCCTTTTATCGTAAATTTTACAGATTCAACCATTGGAAATACTACTAAATGGTTATGGAATTTTGGTGATGGCAATATTAGTACATTAAAAAATCCATTGCATACTTTTACTTCGCCAACTAAATATAATGTTACGTTAATTGTTACAAATTATGCCAATTGTATTGATTCTTTAAAATTAGATAGTTTAATTACAGTTTTAGGACCTAACGGTACAGTAAACTTATCTAGTGATAAAATTTGTTTACCCGATAGTTTAATTTTACAAGGTAAATTTAAAGATACCGAGTTTTATGTGTGGAATTTTGGAAATAATGTTGTGCGCAATTTTGATTATTCTACTCAAAAGGATACAGTAAAATATTTGTATCCTAAATCTGGAACTTTTTTACCAGTTTTAACTTTGGTAGATGATAAAAATTGTAGGTATTCTCCTAGTTTAAATTTACAAGTAAAAGTAGATAGTTTACGAGCAAAAATGAGTTTTAATGATACAGTAATTTGTAGTTTACAAGGTTTTAACGTTCAAAATAAAAGTACAATTACTTACCCTCAAAATACTCGTTGGGATTTGGGGAATGGCTTAAGTTTGTTGGGCAATACTGTGCAAATAAATTATACACAAGAAGGGAATTACAATTTAAAATTAGTGATAGAATCTCAAATTGGTTGTGTGGATAGTGTAGTAAAATCCATAGAAATTTTTCAAAAACCAAATTATAGTTTTGATGTAATTAGTAGAGATTTTTGTGTGCCAGTTGAATCACAAATCCGTTTAAATATTTTATCGGAAAATTTTAATTGGAATAGTAAAGTATTTGAGGTTAACGGACAAACTTATGAGAATTTAGCAGTGATTAATGTAAATACGGTACAAAAAGTTAATGGAAAATACGAATTGATTTATGGAAACAATCAATGTAAAATCGATTCCGTTTTTAGCATTCAGTATTATGATTTCCCAAAAAGTAACTTTGTTTTTTCTCCTACTTACAATTCGGTTCAATCTGCACCTATTCAATTTACGCCATCTACTCAATCACAATTTCCTGTAAAATATGTATGGGATTTTAAAAATGGACAGCAATCTAATTTAACCAATCCAAAAATTGTTTTTCCTGATGCTGGCGAATATTTAGTTCAACTTGTAGCATCTAATAATGGGAATTGCGCTGATACTGTTCTCAAAAATGTAGTGATTAGTCCAAGAGATTTCGTTATTTTACCATCTGCTTTTACTCCAAACGGAGATGGTATAGATGATATTTTTAAAGTTTTATACGCTGGTGATTTGGAGTTAGTAAGTTTGAAAATTATGAATAGATGGGGAAATTTATTGTTTGAAACCAATGTTTTACAAGAAGGTTGGGACGGGCGAAAAAATGGCAAAGATGAACCCAATGGCAGTTACGTTTATTTTGTGATTGTAAAAGATAAAAACGGTAATTTGATTGAGCGAAAAGGTAATTTTGCGCTAATAAGATAAAATGAAAAAATCAATTTTATACATATTATTTTTTAGTGTATGTTGGGGTAAATTTTATGCCCAAACAGATGCTCAAATATCTTTGGTAAACGAATCGCCAATTTTTATAAATCCTGCCCAAACTGGTGATATGGATGGAAGTGTTCGTGCTGGAATTAATTATAGAAACCAATGGAATTCGATAGATATTCCTTTCGAAACTTCAATTTTATTTGCCGATTTTAAAATTTCGCCTAAATTTTTAAACGAAAAGCCTTTAGCAGTGGGAATTATGTATTTTAACGATAGGATAGGTAATGGATTTTGGAGTAATAATAATTTAACACTTAGTGTTTCTAAACCTTTTCGTATAGGATCAAATAAGGTTTTAAATACAGGTTTATATTTGGCTTATCAGCAACAAAATGTTAATTTAAGTAATTTAAATATGGAGAGTAGTTTTAATTATTTAAACTTACAATTTGGGAATGGAAATAACTGGTTAGGAAATAGTAATAAAGCATTAGTTGATTTTGGTTTAGGTGCTCAATATCAGCATATTGTTAGTAAAAAACTGTCGTTTAAATCTGGTTTGGGTATTTTTCATCTGTTTCAGCCAGATAATTCTTTAGATAACTTAAGTGCGCAAAAATTACAACGAAAATGGAATTTTCATACTATGGCAGTTTATCAAACTAACAAAAACATTAGTATAGTTCCCACAATGTTTATAGCTCAACAAGGTAATGCAAATGCTGTTTTAATTGGTAGTGAAGTTTTGTATGCTTTGGGTAGAAGAGTTGTAGAAAAAATAGATTTGCGCTTAGGTATGTATTATCGTTATAAAGATGCTATGATTTATACTTTAGGAATTAATCATGATAACTTTACTTTTATTTTTTCTTACGATTTTACAACCTCCATTTTAGGTGACTTTAATAACCGAAGAGGTGGGTTTGAAATGACAATTAGTTATGTAAACAGAATGTTTAAAGGAGGCAAAGATTTTAAATATATTTTACCAGGCAACAGGTTGTTGTAATCTTTGTTAACAATGTTTAACATCAAATTTAGAGGTTTGATTTTAAAATTTTGTTGATGCGTTTTAATTTTATTTTTCGATTAATTTTTAACAATTAAATAGATTATTTTATGGAGCAAGTTTCAGTGGATATTCAGGAATTAAGTGATAAAATCGAAAAAGAATTTGCAGTAATTGATGCTATTAAATTCGAAATGAACAAAGTAATTGTTGGTCAGGGTAAAATGATTGACAGTTTATTGATTGGTTTGTTAACCAATGGACATATTTTGTTAGAAGGTATGCCTGGTTTAGCTAAAACATTAGCTGTAAATACTTTGGCAACAATTTTAGATGCACAATTTAATCGTGTTCAATTTACGCCAGATTTATTGCCAGCAGATGTAATTGGTACCTTGATTTATAACCAGAAAAAAGAAGAGTTTGTAGTTAAAAAGGGACCAATTTTCGCCAATTTCGTCTTGGCAGATGAAATTAACCGTTCCCCGGCAAAAGTGCAAAGTGCTTTGTTAGAAGCAATGCAAGAACGCCAGGTTACAATTGGTACAGAAACTTATCCTTTACCGCAACCTTTTTTGGTTTTAGCTACTCAAAATCCAGTAGAACAGGAGGGGACTTATCCTTTGCCAGAGGCACAAGTGGATAGATTTATGTTAAAGATTTTATTGGAATATCCGAATAAAAAAGATGAGAAAAAAATAATCAAACAAAACTTGTTACAAGAGTTTCCTAAAGCGCAAAAATTATTTTCGCCTAGTCAAATCGAACAATGTAAAAATTTGGTTCAGGAAATTTATATGGACGAAAAAATTGAGCAATATATTGTAGATTTAATCTTTGCTACTCGTAAACCTTCGGATTATGGTTTAAAAGAAGTACAAAATTATATTGCTTTTGGTGGTTCTCCGCGTGCAAGTATTAACTTAGCTAAAGCAGCAAAAGCTACTGCGTTTTTAAATAAGCGTGCTTATGTAATCCCTGAGGATGTTAGAGCGGTTGCTAAAGATGTTTTGCGCCATCGTATTGGCTTAACTTTCGAGGCGGAAGCAGAGCAACTTACAGCGGATAAAATAATCGATTTAATTATTAATGGTGTGGAAATTCCTTAGTTTTTTCTGTTTAAAAATAAATTGAATTTTAATTTTAATTAGAATTAATGACATCGGAGGAGCTTTTACAAAAAATTAAAAAAATTGAAATTAAGGCTAAAGGTCTTAATAATCAATTATTTCAGGGGTCGTACAAAAGTGCTTTCAAAGGTTCGGGGATGACCTTTGCAGAGGTTCGTGAGTATAATTTAGGTGATGAAACACGTACAATTGATTGGAATGTTACCGCACGTTTTAATGAACCTTTTGTGAAAACTTTTGAGGAAGAAAGGGAGTTAACGGTTATGTTGTTGGTGGATGTTAGTGCTTCTAGTTTAATTGCTACACAAAATTCTTCTAAACAGGATTATATTGCCGAAATTGCGGCTGTTTTAGCATTTTCTGCAATTGGACAAAATGATAAAGTTGGGGTGTTGTTTTTTTCGGATTCAATTGAGAAATATATTCCGCCTAAAAAAGGGAAATCGCATGTTTTGCGTATTATAAAAGATTTAGTTTCGCATCAATCTATTACTAAAGGAACCAATATTGCTAATGCTTTAAAGTATTTTAATTCTGCGCAGCGTAAAAAATCTACTGTTTTTTTGTTGAGCGATTTTTTAGATGATAAAAATTTTAAAAAAGAACTTCAAATTACTGCTCTAAAACACGATTTTATTGCTTTAAATATAATGGCTAAAAATGAGGGAATGTTACCAGATATAGGTTGGACTTATTTGCAAGATGCTGAATCGGGCGAATTGGTTTTGGTAAATACTTCTAAAGAAGAAGTGCGATTACAATATCAAAAATATTTTTGGGATTTTTATCAAAAACTATCTGAAGAAACCAAAAAAATAGGTGTGGATATGCTGAATTTAGAGGTAGGAGAGGCTTATTATACTAAATTATTAACCTTATTTGCCAACCGTAGATAAAATAATGATGGATAAAATAAAAAATTGTTGGGTTTTTATATTATTATTTTTTTCTTTTCAATCTTTCGGTCAAAAATTGGAGGCTTTTTTGGACTCTAGTAATGCCGAGGTTGGAGAGCTTAGAAAATATACAGTGGTGTTACATTCGCCAACAAATCAGGTGTATTGGCAAAGTTTAAAAGATACCGTTTGTAAAGGTTTGGAGATTATTGAGCTGGGTAAAATTGATACAATTTTACAAGATAATGGTTTTGTATTTAGTCAGGTTTATACTGTAATGGCTTTTGATAGTGGATATTATCTTATTCATCCTTTTAAAATAAATATAGGTGATAGTATTGTGCAATCTAATCCAAATTTATTAAGGGTTGATTTTGTAAAAGTGGATGAGAGTGCAGATATAAAAGATATTGCAGATGTGTGGGATGCTCCATTTATTTGGGAAGAAATTGAAGCAGTTTTTTGGTGGAGTATATTGTTTATTTCACTTGTAGTGTTAGTATTTTTACTAGTACGTTATTGGTTGAAAATTAGAAAATTAAAAGTTAAAAAAACTCCTGAAATCATAATTCATCCTTACGATTTTCATTGGAAAAAAATTACCGATTTAGAAAATCAAAATCTATGGCAAACAGGTAAAGAAAAAGAATATCAAACAGAGGTTTCTTATATTTTACGTTCCATTTTGGAGCATAAATTTGATATTCCGGTTTTAGAGGAAACTACTCAAAATATTATGTTTTTGTTAAAACCATTTGCTTTATCTAACGCGTTAACTCAACAAATACAAAGCACTTTAAACTTTGCCGATTTTGTTAAATATGCCAAAGGAAAAGGTATGGCTCATCAACACGAAAAAGCGATGGAACTTTTAAAAAATTTAGTAGAATTATTAAAAGAGCAAAATGCAGAATAATTGGATAAACATAAGTAAGAGTGCTATTTCTCAAATGTTTAATTGGGAAATTTATGCGCATCCACAGTATTTTTGGTTGTTATGTGTAATTCCTTTATTTTTTGTATATGCTTTTTTAAAACAAAAAAAGGATTTTCCTAAAATGGTGGTAAGTAAATCTATATTTACCAATAATCTTTTATCTAAATTTTATCCTTATTTATCGGCAATTTTTTATAGTTTAACTTTATTTTTTGCAGTTTTTGCTTTAGCTAGGCCACAAGACGAAAAAAGTTGGAATGAATTTAAAACTAGAGGAATAGATATGGTTATTTCAATGGATATTTCAACTTCAATGTTGGCACGAGATTTTAAACCAAACCGTTTGGAGGCTTCTAAAAAAATTGCAACGGAGTTTGTATTATCTAGGCAAAACGACAGATTTGGTTTGGTAGTTTTTGCTGGTGAAAGTTTTACGCAATGTCCGTTAACAGTGGACCATAAACGTTTAGTGGAATTATTTGATCAAGTTGGTATTGGTTTATTAAAAGACGGAACGGCAATTGGAAGTGGATTGGCAACTGCGGTAAAACGTTTGAAGGATTCGGATGCTAAAAGTAAAGTAATCATTTTATTGTCTGATGGAGAAAATAATGCTGGAGATATTGCTCCACAAAATGCTGCAAAATTAGCTCAGTCTTTTGGAATTAAAGTGTATACCATTGCCGTAGGAACAAATGGAAAAGCTGAGATGCCTGTGGCGTATGATTTTTTTGGCAATTTTATTTACGAAATGGTGGATGTAAAAATTGATGAAAAGTTATTGCGATCAATTGCTAATCAAACTGGCGGACAATATTTTAGAGCAACAAATAATAACAGTTTGAGAGAAATTTACAAAGAGATTGATGAGTTAGAAAAAAATGAAATTAAAGGAACAAAATTTTATCAAAAAACAGAATTGTTTTTACCATTTTTACTTCTTGCTTTGATAAGTCAGTTGATTTTCAGGATATTACGATTCACAATTTTTAAATCTTTATTGTAATTCAAGTATAAATAATGAATGTAACATCAAAAATATCAAAATGGTTATTTGAAGACGCAGAGTTTATGCGCTGGGAAAATCCAAGTGTATTGTGGTTACTTATTTTGGTATTGTTGTATCCAATTTTGGTGTATGTGCAACGTAAAAAGTTTTTAAATAACTTACATAAAATTATAACGCCACAAAACACCTCTGGTAGATTTCCATATTTATCAGGTAATACGTTGTTTTGGCGAACTTTATTAGTAAGTTTTGGGTTGTTGTTTTTAGTTTTTTCAGTAGCCAATTTACAGGTAGGTGGACAAAAACAAAAGGTTGAAAAAGAAGGTATTGATATTGTTTTTTGTTTGGATATTTCCAAAAGTATGCTAGCAGAAGATATTATTCCTAATCGTTTGTTGCGTGCTAAAAATTCGATACAAAAAGTAGTAGATAATTTAGGGTCGGATAGGGTAGGAATTGTAGTTTTTTCAGGATTAGCCTATTTACAACTTCCATTAACTACCGATCACAGTTCTATAGATATGTATTTACAAAATATATCTACCGATATTATTTCGGTAGGTGGCACCAATTTTTCAGCAGCTTTGGAAAAATCTTTACAAGCCTTTCCAAAACAATCTACTACCAATAAAGTAATTATTTTAATTAGTGATGGTGAAAATCACGATGACGAAGCTATACAAGTAGCCGAAAAAATTAATAATGAAGGTATTGTAATTTATGCTATAGGTATTGGTTCACAAAAAGGTGTAATGATTCCCGAATTTGTGAATGGAAAAAAGGTTGGTTGGAAAAAAGATAAACAAGGTAGTGCTGTGGTAAGCAGATTAAATGATGATATTTTACAAAAAATTGCTGAATCTACAGGCGGAAAATATGTGCAAGCAAGTAATCAAGGTTTAGGTTTAGACTTGATTATGAATGATATACAAAGTATTGAAAAAACTAAAACCGAAACGGCGGAATACTTATATTACAAATCGTATTTTACGTATTTTTTAGTGTTAGCTTTGATTTTTTTGGGCTTTGAATTTATACTTTTTGAACGAAAATGGATAAAATAATTTTGTTTATGCTTTTAATTTCTTTTTCTTTTGGATTTGCCCAAAAGGAAAGATCTCTTATTCGTGAAGGAAATAAACTCTACAAAGATTCATTATACAAAGAATCTTTAAATAAATACTTGGATGCTTTGGCAGAAAATCCAGAGAATAATACCGCTAAATACAACTTAGCCAATAGTTTATATAAAAACAATCAGTTAAATGAAGCAGAAAAATTGTATGATGAATTATTAAAATCCAAAGATGTTAATTTGGAAAATATTCACTATAATTTAGGAAATACTCAATTAAAAAAACAGGAATACCAAAAAGCTGTAGATAATTACAAAAAAACATTAAAGTTAAATCCACAAAATAAAGATGCTAGATACAATTTATCTTATGCTTTAGCTAAATTGAAACAAGAAGATAAAAAGGATAATAAAAATAATAAGGATAATAAAGATAAAAACGACAATAAGGATAATAAAAACAATCAAGACAACAAAGACAATAAAAATAATAAGGAAGATAAAAACAATCAGGATAAAAAAGATAATCAGGATAAAAAAGACAATAAGGATAAAAAGGATAATTCTTCTAAGGATAAAAAACAGCCTGATAATCAAAAAGATAAAAATCAACAGGATAAAAACCAGCAAAACATGCCCAAACCTAGCGAATTAAGTAAGGAAGATGCTGAAAAAATGTTGAATAATTTGGATGATAATGAGAAGCAATTGTTGCAAAAATTAATTCAGCAACAAATGCAACAACAAAAATATAAAAGCGATAAAGATTGGTAAATTGTAAAATATGATAAGAAATTTTTGGATTTTAATAATCACTGTTTGTTTCCCCTTAATTTTAAATGCACAGACAGAGGTTAAAGTGAGTACTGCAACAGATAAAAATCAGTACTTCGATTCCGAATATGTGTATTATTCGTTTATAATCGAAAATGCAGATATTAAAGAAGTAACTCGCCCTCAATTTGATGGATTTCAATTAATTGATACTAAGGTTAGGAGCAATTCATCATCGTCATTAATTATAATTAATGGTAAACGAGTAAATAAATCTGAGGATAAATACGAAATCATTTTTATTTTAAAACCTTTAAAAAGAGGCTCTTTAGTTTTACCAGATGCAGAAGTTACTTTTAATGGAAAAGTTTATCGTGGTGCAGGAAAACAAATTTTTGTAAAAAAGTTAAATGTTCCAGAGGATGATTTAGACAAAGATCAATTTGTAGTGGTAGAATGCAGTAATTACAATCCTTATCAGGGCGAAAGTTTTACACTAACCTATACCATTTTTACTCAATATCCTCTACAAGAAGAGGGACAATTTATCACCCGAAATCCTTTTATCAATTTTGGAGATTTTAACTTTAAGGAGTTGGATAGATTTGGCGCTTCTACCATGATGATTAAAGGAAAGCAATACTATACAGTACAATTTCAATCACATTTATTATCACCTGTAAAGAGTGGTAAAAAAGAAATAGCTTCATTTCCAATAGAATATGCAACTTTTAGAGTAATTAATGATGGTTGGTTTGGAAGAAGAGAAAGAGTTGATAAAAAAGTTATAGCACCAAAAGTAACTATTAATGTTAGAGCATTACCGCCAACAAACAACGAATTTAGTGGCTTAGTTGGTGATTTTAAAATTAAAGTTGAAGTGGATAAAAAATCTTTAAATACAAATGATGCTTTAACTGTGAAATTTGTTTTAAGTGGTGCTGGTAATTTTGAGATTTTAAAAAGTGTTAGTCCGGATTTTCCAGCGAATTGGGAAGTTTTTGATCCTACTGTAAACGAGCAAACCACAATTTCAACTTTGGGTAAAAAAGGCAAAAAAACATATGAATATGTTGTTATTCCTCGTAAACCAGGTACTTACTCCATACCAACTTTTACACTTCATTATTTTAATCCAACGGTGGGTTTGTATCAAAATATTGCAACTGAAAATGTGAATATACAAGTAGGTGGTGAGGGAGAAAACACAGGTGGAAAAGCTTTGTTTTCTGGAACAAAGTCGAGTAAAGTAGAAGCAGTTGATGAAGAGATTAGATTTTTAAAAACCGATTTTATACCTCAAAAATTAGAAAACAATTATTTTTCTGAATCTAAATGGTTTAATTATGCATTATTATTGGGTTCTATATTTTGGTTGGTTTTAAGTTTTTTACCTTGGATAGTTCGATTTTTTCCTGATAAAACGGAACAACGAAAAAGTAAAGTATTACAAATTATCAAGGAATTTAATATGATAACAAAAAAAGAAAATTTAAAAGGAAATGAAGTAATGATGTTGTGGGAAAAATACTGGATAACTGTATTTAATTTGGATAAAAGTAAACAAAGTATAGCTGATTTAACCGAAATTTTACAGCAAAATCAAATATCAGAAGAATTAATTCAACGTACAAAACAAGTTATCAATGATTTAACTCGCTCACAATATGCAGGTGGGAATATAAATTTTAATAAACTAGCAAAAGAAAGTATCGATTTGATTAAGTTAATTGAAGAAGAATGTTTGTTAGCTAATGAGTAGTATGATAATTTAAATAATAATAATAAGATGTTCAAATATAACTTTATATCGATTTTGTTGCTTAGCTTAATGTTTAGTTTTGTAGGCATTAAAGCAAATAACAATTTGTTGGATTCTGCAACTTTAGCATATAAAAACACCGAATATTCTAAGGCTTTAGTTTATTTTCAAAAATTGGAATCAGTGGGTTTTAACAACGCTGAATTGTATTATAATTTAGGAAATACGTATTATAATTTAGGGAATTTAGGTAAAAGTATATTGTATTATGAACGCGCCTTGTGGCTAAACCCACAATTTAAAGATGCTCAATATAACTTACAAATTGCCCAAAAATTTTTAAAAGATGAGTTCGAAAAAATTCCGGATTTCAATTTTTCTGTTTTATTATACAAACTTAATGCACTTATATCGGCAAATGTTTTTGGATATCTATCTTTATTATTTTTATCTCTTACAATAGTTTTGTTGTTGCTAAAAGTTTCGCATAAATATCAAATTAAAACCTATATTACAGCAATTTTATTTACTATATCTATATTTCTAGGATTAATTGCTAAACAGCAAGTAAAAGCTATAAAAAGTTGGCAACATGCTATAGTAATTGCTAAAAGTTGTAATGTTTTAAGTGCTCCAACACAGGACGGAAAAATTTTATTTAATTTACACGAAGGCACTAAGGTTCAGGTTTTAAACACTTTAGATATGTATAACTTCGAAATAAAAACACCCAATGGTTTAATTGGTTGGTTAACTATAGATGAAATAGAACTTATCCAAATCGATTTTAAAAAAGATGAAATCCAAAAGCCAGAAATCACAAATCCTAAATTTGAAGAAAGGTTGAAGTGATTTAGTTTCACGGTAGAGTAGAGAAATCAAAGTAAAGTTAATTTTTAAACGAGTTTGTTTTAAGAAATACAAAACTATTATTTCACATTTTCCCACCACTTTGTAAAAGTTTGATTGGTTTGATTAAGATATAAAACTTCTCCAATTTTAGGGGTAGAAATAGGGAGTTTATTTTCGCAAATTTTAGTTATTTCGGTTAAAGGTTCATTCCATGGGTGAAATGCTAATTTAAATTTAGACGAATGTACTGGAATTAAATTTTTAGCTTTTAAATCGATTGCAGCTTGATAAACTTCAGGTGGTAACATGTGTATGGCTTGCCATGCCACGTTATACTGTCCGTTTTCTAGAATTACGTAATCAAATGCACTAAATTTTTTACCAATCTCAGCAAAATGTTTATCATATCCTCCATCACCTCCTAAATACAATTGTAAATTTGGTGTTTGAACAATAAAAGATAACCATAAGGTATTGTTTCTTTTTATTCCTCTGCCCGAAAAATGACGTGTTGTGGCGGTAAAAATAGTAATGTTGTTATCTAATTTTAAGGAATCGTTCCAATCTTTTTCGGTTATTATATTCGCTTTCATTCCCCAATATTCCAAATGTTCACCAACTCCTAAACCACAAATAGTTTGTTTTATTTTGGGTAATATTTTTTTTATGGTATAATAATCTAAATGATCATAATGATCGTGTGTAATTAACAAATAATCAATTTCGGGAAAATCCTCTGGTGAATAAATATCAGAGCCTTTGAAAGATTTGTTACTTCCTGGAATAGGTGAGGCATTTCCACTAAAAACAGGATCGATTAAAAATCGTTTTCCTTCTAATTGCATATAGTAAGAGGAATGTCCGAACCAAATAAAAACATTACTATCTAAGGGTAAAGATTTTATATCTGTTTTAATGGAAGGAATGTTAGAAGTAGGAACTGTATTAGGATGTTTTTTAAACATAAAATCCCATAAAACTCCTGAGAATGAATAGCCTTCGGTTAAATCTGGAGTAAAACTAATATTTTGAAATTTACCATCTTTGTAATTGGGTGATTGTTTAATTTTTTGTAAACGTTTGCCACTTGGAGCTTTTCCAAAAATAGGATGTTTTAAAGTAATAAAACCTGTGGTAACCAAAATGGCAACAATGGATAAAGTTATATACATAAAGCGTTTTAATCTACGATTTTTCAAAATATTGCAAAAGGTTATAAAAATAACTAAAAAGTTGATTTAATATTTTTATTTAACAAAAAATAAACCCCCAAATTTTGGGGGTTTAAAGTAAATTATGCTAAAACTTCAACTGAACGTTTGATAAAGTTGGTAAGTTCTTTTCCTTTTAATAAACCAACCGATAATAGTGCTAAATCTGTAGCTTGTTTTGCTAATCTGGATTTTTCGATATCATCCTCAATAGATATAATTTTTGAAATTAATGGGTGATTACTATTTACTACTAAGTTGTGCATTTCGGGGAAACTTCCCATAAATCCGCCACCACCAGTTTTTTGCATCTCTATCATACGGCGCATAAATTCGCTTTGTGTTACTTGGATTGGGTCGTCTGTTTCACTTAAACTTTCAAAAACTACAGTGAATTTATTTTTATCCACTTGATTTTCGATAATTGGTTTTACTTTTTCTTCTTCCTCTTTGGATAATTTAGATGGAATTTCTTCATCTTTTGCAATTAATTTTTCTATTGTGTCCGAATCGATTCTAGAAAAAGTAACATCTTTTAAATCCATTTCCCATTTTTGGATAACATGCGAAGTTAAAGGCGAATCCAAAACTAAAACATCATAAGATTTTGCTTTAGCTTTTTCGATAAAATTATCGTGTTCGATAGGATTATGCGTATATAAAACAACGGTTTTATTATCCTTATTGGTTTGTAAAGCCTTAATTTTATCGATATAATCTGTTAATAAAGTAAATTGATTCTCGGTGTTTTTAACCAACATGAATTTTTTAGTTTTTTCCGCAAATTTTTCATCGCTTAAAAATCCGTATTCAATAAATACTTTAATATCATCCCATTTAGCTTCAAAACTTTCTTGTTCTTTACGGTACATTTCTTCTAATCTATCGGCTACTTTTTTGGTTATATGAGCCGATATTTTTTTAACATTTGCATCGCTTTGTAAATAGCTTCTAGAAACGTTTAGAGGAATATCTGGACTATCAATTACACCATGTAATAAGGTTAGAAATTCGGGAACAATGCCTTCAACACTATCAGTAACAAAAACTTGGTTACAATATAATTGTATTTTATTTTTTTGTAATTCTAAACTATTTTTAAGTTTTGGGAAATATAAAATACCTGTTAAATTAAAAGGATAATCCACGTTTAAATGGATATTAAATAAAGGCTCCTCGAACGTAAAAGGATATAACTCTCGGTAAAATTCTTTATAATCTTTTTCTTCTAAATCTGCTGGTTTTTTAACCCACGCTGGATTTGGATTATTAATTATGTTATCTTCAATTACTTTTTCTTCTTTAGCATCGTCGCCTTCTCCAACTTTAATGGTTTTTTCTTCTTCTCCAAACTTAATAGGAATTGGTAAAAATTTACAATATTTGTTTAATAATTCTTTAATTTTAAATTCTTTAAGATAATCTTTAGCTTCATCAGAAATATGTAAAATAATATCTGTACCTCTGGTAGATTTTTCTTCTTCTTGTAATTCGTAATCTGTATTTCCTTCACAAATCCAACGAGCACCTTTAGTATTTTCTTGGTAAGATTTAGAATATACCTCTACTTTTTTAGATACCATAAAAGCCGAGAAAAATCCTAAACCAAAATGTCCAATAATTCCTTCTGCTTTATCTTTATATTTATTCACAAATTCCTCTGCGCCCGAAAAAGCAATTTGAGCAATATATTTTTCGATTTCTTCGCCAGTCATCCCAATACCATTATCTCTAATAGTTAAAGTTCCAGCTTTTTCATCAGCAATTACTTCTACCAATAAATCACCTAAAACACCTTTGGCTTCACCAATAGAGGATAAAGTTTTTAATTTATTACAAGCATCCACAGCATTGGAAACCAACTCGCGTAAAAAAATCTCCTGATCAGAGTATAAAAATTGTTTGATAATTGGAAAAATATTTTCCGCCTGAACATTAATAGTACCTTTTGCCATAATTAAAATTTTAAATTCGAGCCTAGATTGTCAAACGATATACCATTGTATAAATGGTGTTAGTTTGTCAGTTTTTAATCCTTAGAATAGAAATTTTGGCAGATAAAATTTACAAACGTCCTTCTTTAATTAGTTGAATATTTTTTTCCCACGAATATTTATGATCAAAATTTTTATCTAAAATAAAATGCTCGGGGTAAATTTCCCAATTTGTTTTTCTAAAAACATATACTTCGGGTTCGGATAATGAAGTTTCGCCATAGTACCAAATCTCTCTATCATTATATATACGAATAGATTGTGGTAAACCTTTTACAATAAACATCATTCCTTTATCTGTTTGCCAACCATCTTTGTAAGTTGTAAAAAGTATATTGGCTTGAGTAATTTTATCGTAATAATTTTTAATCGATTTCCGAGCTCTTTCGATATCCATTTGATTGTTTTTTAGCCAAAAATTATCAAATTCGGCTTTTGAATTAGTTGAGTTTTTGATTGCAGTAAATTCATCAAGTTTTAATAAATATACCAGTGGATCAATAAGTTTATCTAAGGTATTGTATTCTGGGAAAGCATAATTTTGTTGGTAAACTAATGTACCTTGATTTTCATTGGTGTCTAATTTTAAAAATACTGCAGGATAAGGAAGATTCATTAAAAATTGTCCGCTATCATTTAACCAAAAAGTTTGTGGATTTAGTAATTTATACTCATCTTTATTTTTATTTTTTAAGTTAAAAGGTGGGGTAGGAAATTGATTTTGTAAATATAAAGGGTATACAAATATTGGTGTATTTTTTTGTGTATAATGCTGAATTCTTGTATTTTGAATATCACTAACTGTAAAGCCATTTTGTAATTGATTAGCATTTGGAATATGGAAAAAATT
>Ga0007787_10000127_pt1 | contig 21798 bp, 30 predicted proteins | sample LauGreFa1BDMLBSN_2_FD_59500 | JGI IMG/M metagenome (GOLD analysis project Ga0007787, IMG submission 59500) | Freshwater lake microbial communities from Lake Michigan, USA - Fa13.BD.MLB.SN | ecosystem: Environmental > Aquatic > Freshwater > Lake | place: Lake Michigan, USA | collected 2013-09-23 | reverse complement strand
CCATACTTCGAATGGGTCGAGTTTGGCTTTGCCGCGTGCGATCAATGATGGGAATGGGTAATCGAGCGCTTGGTCGCTGCCATATCCGCTAAATGGGCGCAGGATGTTGACTTTGATTCCTTCTGCTCTGGCGTATTTTGCCAAAGTCTCGCCGGTCAATTTTGCCCATCCGTAACTGAAGTCTGGGGTTCGAATGTGGTCGAGGTTAATGTCGCCTTCTCGAAGTCGTTGCTGGTAGGCGGCTCTCTGCAAATAGATCGGGTAAGCCGCCGAGCTGCTGTAATAAACCAGATGCTTCGGCTTAGTTCTTACCGCCCACTGGAACATGTCGCTGTCTATCGCGAGGTCGCTGGCAACGGCCAAAGGGTTCCCTTCGATCGTGGCTCTGCCCCCGACGATAGCGGCGAGGTGAATAACGACGTCGTATCTGGTGTCGTCCTTCTTGAAGAAATCCCTGCAATCAATTCCGTTTGCGATGTCGATGCCGGTGATCTCATGGCCTTTGTCGTCTAGTGCTCTGTGGAAGGCGCGGCCAACGAAGCCGGCGTCTCCTGTTATCAAAATCTTCATGCGAGCCATTCTGCCAGATATTTGTCGCTTCCTGATTCGGCCTTTGCCATCGTCTGGTCAATGCTGAAAACGAAGCGATCGTCTGCTTCTAAAGCCGCCCCTATGTGGTGGAGCGTCGCCTTCTTTGCGATTGGAAATGACCGGCGCTTGCTCTGGCCTTCTGTGGGGGTTTCGTAGCTCTCATCGTGGATCAGGGTGCTGTCCTTGATCAACGGCCAAATGTAGGCTGCCAGCCAGTCTTGGTCTTGCGTGTAGTAATTCTTGGCCGCTTCTGTTTCGTGCAAATCTGCCGGGATTGCCCTAGTTCGAGCTGCGAACATGCCGGCGCTGATCTTGTAATTGTGGCCTGTGGGGTGGTCTTTCATAATGTGAAAATCAAGGCCGCTTGCTAGAAACTCTTCGTGTGCGATCCGTTCCCGGTGCGTCAGTCTGGCATCCGCATCCCGGCTTAGAACGACATCGAAGTCCTGATCTGCCAAAGCCTGAAATCTCCAAAGTTTGGCTGTGTGGTCTTCTGGCCCATCCTGCTCTTCTAGCTGCACGTGGGGGAAGAGCTGCAATGTTTGCTTGATGGATTCCGGAACGCTTGCCCCGATGTAAAAGCGCAGTGTAAATCCTTTGAAGTGCCTGGTTGCCAGAATTGCGTTCTTGATCGCGCCGATCGTGTATCGCTCTTCGCTGCCGTATAACGAGTATGCGATGAGCTGCTTCATGGCTTTAGTTTGCGCTTTAGCAATTCGTAGGCTTCGCTCTGAATGTAATTCTGGTAAGCCAGCGCGTCAAATGAATAGATTTCGGTCGCATTGACTTCTTTATATCCCTCATCCCATTCGGCTTTGCCGGCGATTGGGTGCATGTGCTCTACAACGACGGCGTCAATGTAAGTCAGCGCTCCTAAATCCTGGCCTAATTTCTTCCAGAAGTTGTCGAGATATAAATGCTTCATCTTTGGCGGAACCATGCCGTCTAGCGCCTTTACGATGTCGCTTGTCATCGCGATCATGGTTGGAAGTCGCTCGCCTTGTAGCAGGTCGTTGCCGTAGGCCATTGACGGACGCCGTTGCATCGCCTGGATGAGAATGCCATCCCATCCGGCTGTGCGTGGGCGGTGGTCGTCGCCTAAGAAGGCGAAGTATTTATATTCGCCCTTCTTTACGATTGCACTGGCTGCTTTGTTGATTGGGTAAGCCATGCCCCGAGTTTCGTTCTCAATTGTCATGCACTTGTCTGCGCCTACTTCAAATTCGTAGGCATCATGCTCTGGATCGTTTGCGTCAATGACGAAGAGAATGTCTGAATGTGTGGAAAGTTTTTCGTGCTCTGCCAGTAATTCAACGGCGTTGCATGGGCGTCCTCTGGTTGGTACGAGGATAATCATTTCGTTCATTTTGTAGTCGCAATCTCGCCGGCTATCGCTGCGTAGGCCGCTAAATCTACGAAGGAGTCCAAGGTTTCTGTTTCCATCAAGCGTGCGATTTTAACTAGCGCCATGCATATCGCCACTTGCTGTGGGGTTATTTCGTTCTCCAGATATGTCGTCCATAAGTCTGCAATCCGGCGATGGTTGGTTCTTGGATCGCCGTAGATGTTCTGACGGTCTTTGGCTGTGAGTCGAGCTGCTTCTTCAAGAATTTCCCCCCGATTCATCAACTACTTTGCTCCGCGTCCGAATTCGGTTGCTCTTGGATCGACGGCCTTTAAGAGTGGCCCGGCGACGGCTGCGATTCCTGCTGCAAGGTATTCCTTGAGTGGGCGGTTCGGATCTGCAAGATATAGAGCTGCGACTGCTGCTGCTCCTGCTCGCAGATATGTCATTGCGATTGCTTCGAGCTTCTTCTTATCCATTTGTGATCTCCTTGAATTTAGGGCGGCCAAATCCTACGATAAATACTGGCAGAGATGGTTGAACCTTGCCGCGATTCTTCTTCTTGTATGCGCGTATCTTCTGGCAAACTTCGCCGCCGTTGCGCTGGTCGCCCTTCTTGTCGGGCGCTGTGTTGCCTTCAATTGTGGTTACTGTGCCGTTGCCGTTATTGCTGATCACGATTCCAACGTGTGAAATGCGATCGAGCGCGTCTCCGGGGAAATCAAAGAAGACGATATCTCCTGGCTGTGGTTCTGCTTGCTCTGCAAGTGTCCAGGCGTTCTTGTCCATGAAGCCTGTTGCTCCTGCTGGCGTGTATGTGCAGTTTGGGATCTTGATTCCGGCTTGCTTTGCGCACCAGTTTACGAATGCTCCGCACCAGGCTTGCTTTGGCTTCTGGTATTTTGTTTCGTTATCTGCTGGCCCTTCGATGTAGCCGAGTTCTGCTTTGGCTACTTCTATAAACTTATCGAGTTGGTTCAATTGCTTCCCCTTCTTGCTGCTGCTTCGGTTTAGATTTTAGCCCATTGGCGCTGAGTATTCCTGCAAGCGTGCCGGTCAGAAAGACGCACAATGTGGAAACTAGATCGATAAATGCGGCATCGTTTGGGGCCTGCGCCATCGGCTGCGTAATGAAAAGCAAGGCGTATAAGAGGCTGAAAACGGATCCGGCGAAGACAACGGCCAAGATGATTCCAATCGTTACGATCAGGCGTGCGTGAAGTTCTTCCGGGGTGAAACGCTTTCTAGCCATTCTGGGTATCCACTTCTGGGAGAAGGTCTTTCGTGCATTGGCCGATTGCTTCGCATTGCGGTGGCTGGCACTCTGGTTTCTGCCAGTTCTCATATTGCTGGCATGGATATCGAACCCATCCCTGGTATCCGCATCCGCTAAGGCTTGCGACGAGCGCTGTCGTTAAGAAGCAGGCTATAAATTTCATCTACTCTGGTTTCCACTCTCGAAATTCTGTCGCTGACTGAGCTGCCCCCGTTTGGTTTTAATTCTGCAAGGTAATGCTTGACCAGCCATCTGGTCATCGCGATAAAGGCTCCGCCGATCGTAAGAAGTGAAACCGTCAAGGCTGCGTAATCCTGCGCGGTCATTTCCCTATCGCCATCACATTCATGATGACGGTTCCTGATGTCGTAATTGCCCAGATTCCGTTTGCCTTGTTCTCGATCGCGATCTTGTCGCCGTTATCCATGCGGTATCCGGTGCTGGTGGTGACGTCGCTGTTTCCTAAGAAGCAAGTTCCGCTTACGCTGTGCAAATAGACCATTTCGGCTTCTGCCGTCGCGTCAACGAGGGCCGTTACTGCTGTGGTTACGGTGACTTGCCGGGTACTGATTCCCATTGATCTCTCCTGGTTTCTTCTGGATCCCCGATGCTTCTACTTCGTCGACGGCGTCGTCGATCGTCCGGGTTGGTTCCCGGGTGCAATCGCCTTCTTGGTATCCCATTTATAGGGCGGCGATCTCGTCTTCTGTCAGGCCAAGAGCTGCAAGTTTGGCCCGGGCTGAGGCTTTCGCTGCTGCCTTCGCCTCTGCTTCGGCTTCTTCTTCGGCCTTGCGAGCTGCATAAGCGGCTGCATCGGCTTCGCGCTGTGCGATCTCTTCTGCGGTAAGTGGGCGCTCAGTGACTTCGCCGGTTGCGCAGTTGACTTCGATTGCTGTTATCATTTTTATCTCCTAGTTTTTCTTGATGCCGTAAAGGGTTGCTGTTGTATAAATAAGAAAGTTGCCTGACTCAGGCAGTAAAGTAAGTTGGTTGATTGCTGCGGTTTGTGACCACAATGCGGCATATAAATCCATATAAGCGGTTGTAGCATTGTTTTCGCCTACTGAGTCCACGCTAAAAGATTTGTTAGTGCTACCTGCATAATTAGGAAAATACAATTCCACGTTAGAATAGGTGCTAGCAGTTGTGCTGTTGCCTTGTCCGGTTGAGACATTTGTATTAGTGCCTGACCCTGATGAGGCGGCTGCGCCGTTACCTTCAACATAGCGATAGGTTCGGTTAGTAGTTAGTCCGTTAATATTGAGTAAGAAAGCGCCATAGATTTGTGCGATGCTAATTCGGCCGCTTATCTTTAGAATTAAATCGGTGTAGGTGCTAGGGATAGAAGTAAAATCAATGCTGGCAACTGACCCAGTAGCCGCGTAACTTGCTATCTTTACATAAGTGTTAGCCATTATGCCGCCTTAATTCCGTATATGGTTAAAGTCATGCCAGTATTAAGATTTTGACCAGGCGTAAAAAAAGTTAGCGAAGTTATTGCAGCAGTAGAACGCCACATTGCGACAAAGGCTCCCACATTTTGAGCCGAGTAACTGCCCCGTGACAGACTTGTTTTATAAGTTGTTGTGTTGGAATAATTCATAAACTGTATAATTTGTGTGCTTTGACTTGTTGTTCCAATAAATCCAGCTAGTGCGGCAGTTTCATTAGAGAGTCTATAACTTGCAGCCGCCGAGCCGTTACCGCTCACTCTTGTTGCGGAGTAGTTAGTGGATGTGTCTCCGTTGGCTCGCCAATAAATAGAGTTGTCTGCTGTTGCTGCAATAGTGCCGTCAATAACGCAGACTAGATCTGTGTAAGTTGCAGGGATACTGCTAAAAGTATAAGAAGCAACCGCGCTGCCAAGTGTTGTAGTCGCTATTGGTTCGTAAGTTTGAGGCATAATTATTTAATCCCATACAGTGAGAAGCGAGCGTTTGAACCGAAGTTATAGGAAGGCGCTGTCAGGACGAGTGTTGATATAGCTGCAGTATTTTTCCACAGCATTGAAATCAAAGCTATCTGTCCTGAACCGTTTTCATCAAAACCAATTAGTTCTCTGACAGTTTTGTATTTATTCGTATTGGCATAATCTAAGATATCAATAACTCCAGCAACGTAGGTTGTAGTTGAACCGTAATACCAAAGTCCATAATTTTCATTGAAAGCGGCAGCTGCGGCAGACGAACCTTGACCGTATAAAGCGTGCGTGTAATAATTTGTGCCAGTTGTATCGCTATTGAATTGCAGAGCGCCTGAACCACTTGCACCGCCAACGCGAGAAGTTGCAGAGAATACTCTTAATTGAAGATGTTTATAAGTACTAGGAATACTGCTAAATGTAATAGTTCCGCTTGAGCCTGTTCCGCTTGCACTAGCAATAGACTCGTAATCACCCAGGCCAGCAACAGCCGAAGTGAAACCGTAAGCGCTCGCGGCTAATCCGCCCCTTGCTCCTAGTATCGGTGACATTGATTCCCCTTATGCGAATTTCGTCTGACTTGCGAATACGGTGTATGTCGGCGTCGCCGCTGTCTTGACGACTGTGTAAACGTAGGCGTCAATACTTGAGGCGTTGCCGGCGGCGAATGCTGTTCCGCCCTGATACTTCGGTGTTACTGCTGATCCGTCTATCTGCACCGCGCTATTGTAGTACGCGGTTGCTCCCTGTGTAACGAGATGAGTCACTGTGATCGCATCTCCTACGGCCAATATTGAGCTGAGTGTGGTTCCTGAATCTCCCCGAATGTTGAGCGTCCAGTTTGCGCTGGCGTTGCTGGTGAAATAAAGGACGCCCTGTGTTATGGCGTCGTATGCAATCGTGCCTGTGGCTGCCGTAGCTGCGACTGTGGTTCGCTCTTCTGGGCTAAGAAGGATTTTGTTGGTCAATGTCTGGCTGCCGGTCAAAGTGGCAACGGTTGAATCAATGGCAAGCGTTACGGATCCTGAAGTGCCACCGCCGGTGAGTCCTGTTCCTGCTGTTACTCCGGTGATATCTCCTGGATTGCTTACTGGCTGGAATGCGGCTCCGTCGTAATATTCTAGAGAATTTGTATCTAGGAGATATGTCAGCATGCCTTCTGAAACTACTCCGCTGAGTGCTGCGGTTCGAGCTGCTGAAGATGCGAAAACCATCACCGTCTGTTGCATCAGGTAAGTGTTTACTTGCGCTGCTGTCAGCACGTCTCCTGTTGCGAATAACTTGTAGCCTGCTCCTGCCATGATTTCTCCTTGTTAGTAACTGAGAACGCCTGCGACGCCCAGAATTCCTTGCGATGTGCTGTCGAGAATAAACGCCTGGATAATGGGTTCGCTCGTCAGTATCTTAGTGGTGAATGTTGTCCTTGTTATGTCGTGTTGCAGTCCTTGTACGAATAATTCGCTGGTGATTGATGTTGATCCAGGCATCGCCTTTGTAACGTTGACCAGGTCGAATATCTCCAAATTAACGCCGGCGATGTTGCGTGCTTCCTGACCATCGTCGACAAGGTTGAGCGTCATTGAATCAATGCGAAGCGTTGCATTCTTGCGCGATTGCAAGATCATCGTTGCTTGGTCTAGTGATTCTGTGTCTGTCTGCACCAGAATGCCAGTTCTGGCTCCTGAATGGATGAAGTAGTTATCAATTGATGTCTGATCGCTTACGATCTGGTTTGTGCCGTTTAATCTTTGAACCGAGACGTTATTTACGATCAGGGTGTCATCAAAAGCCAGATCAATCTGGGCATATCCGATTCCTGTGCCGTCGTCGCTGAAAACTGTCGGGGTTGAGTCTGCGTACTGGCTGACTGTGGTTCTGGAGTAGAAGGTTGCGTTTCCTTCGGCATCCAGAAAGAAGCCGCCAAATTCGCTATTTTCCACCTCTTGAATTGCTTCTAGAACGGTGCGATCTGGTGTTCCCGGATCTGCCTGCATCGTGCTGTCTCCGGCATTGATGTCTCTTTGCGATTGAGGCCAGTCGACAACGTCTAGAAGTTTGTTGATGCGCGTTCCGCTTAGTTGCCCTGCTCCGGTATCTGGCACTGTGCTAATCGCTGCGTTATTGAGAAGGCGGAAGCCGTCGACGCATTGCAGGATCACCCTGGAAACTTCATCGGCTCCAAGTGCAAAGGTGGTGTCGTAGCTGGTGATAAATCCTGAGAAAAGGTAATAGCGAACGCCTTCGTAATCTGCCCAGATTCGGATCTTACGCAAGGGTACGAGTTTGCCGTAGTAGGGGCCTGCGGTATTGGCCGGGTTCCAGTCGCCGGTTTCGTCTTTGATCTCAACGACGGCCGTTCCTGCTTCAAACTTGTTCAGAATGCGGTTGCGGCCTCTTCGAATTGATGAGCGCAGAATAATGTCTGAAATGTCGACCGAGTCGTCTGCGTCTGCAAGCTGCCCTGTTCCTAATACGCCCTTGATTGCGTCGTCAAGGGTGAAGGCTGTCGAAATAAACGCCGGGCCGTTCACGAAGTCAATTGTCGCGCCGAGCTGTGGAATGCCTGCCATTAGAGTTGGATCGCTGTCTTTGTGATCGCCTGGCCATTATTTTGGCCCTGAAGAATGGCGTTGCGGATGGCGTTGACGAGGTCGCCTTCGCTGGTAACGCTGCCATTTACAACGATGTTGAGGGTTGATCCGCCCATCGATCCCATCCGGTTGAGTGGAATTACGGCCTCTGGCCCTGCTTCGCCGATCAAGGCTGCTGTGGGGCTGTTAACGATGCCGCCGTCTGCCAACATCGGCATCCGGTTGAGTTTGTTGATCAAGCCCTGGGTGGTGAAGTTGCTGGTTGATGGTGCTGGCGTCGTTACCTTTGGAGCAACAGGCCCGATAAATCCTGAATCTCCTGGCTTGATTGGGCTTACTGGGAATACAACTTCTGGCTTGAAGCCAGGCGGTAGTGGCGTTCCTGCTACTGGCGCTGGCGTTACTGGCGCTTCAATCTTTGCGCCTGAAGCTGCAACGTATTTATTGAGCGCGTCGAGCGCGTCTTTCCATGATTTTGCCGCTGCATCTCCCGGTGCTGGCCAAAGCGCAGAAGGTGTTACTCCATCTGCGATCTTCTTTGAATAATCTGCTACTTCTTTGTTTGTCAGATTCCATTTAGTTGCAAGTTTATTGATCTCATCATCTGAAAGTTTGCCGTCGTTGAGCGCGGCGAAGAATTCTAGATACATCTGCGCCTGTGCTGTGGTTACGTTCCACTGAGTTGCAAGTGCGCCGACTTCTCTTGTGGAAATCTTGCCATCGTTGACTGCAAAGATCGCGCCGGTGTAAGCAATGACGGCGTCTTTGCTGATTCCCCACTTCTGGGATAAGACGATTACTTCTTCTGGTGAAATCTTGGAATCTGCAACAACGCCGAGCAGATCGGTGTATCGCTTGATCGCATCGTTTGCCTTGAGTTGCGCTTCAAGGTTTGCGAGGATCGCCTTGACTCGTTCTGCTTCTTGAAGGTTTGCCTGCTTTACAAGGTTGAGTCGTGCCGCTTCAAGTTGGATCGGATCTGTTTCGTTTGTTGGTTTGATTCCAAACTTGCGCAGGGCTGCAAGCGCCTTCTGTGTTGCAATAAGTTTGAGGTCTGCTGCTGTGAGCGCTTTTGTATTCTTTCCGGCTTTGCCGAGGTCAATGTTAAGGCCGCTGAGACTCTTCATAAAGTCTTCGGTGGTTCCATTCAATCCATCAAATGAGAATTCTAAATCTTCGCCTGTGCTTTCCAGTTTATTCATCTCACTGTTGGCCTTCTTGGTTACAAGATAAAGACCGCCGAGTGTGGCTGTGAATGCGGCGACGCCTGCGACGGCTGCTGCGACTGAAATTCCGCCGGTGGCTGCTGCCTGTGCCGCCGCTGCTCCGATCGCTGCTGCTCTAATCGCTTGATAAGCCTTGACGAGTCCTTGTATCGCTGTAACGAATGCGATCACCTTGCTGGCTACAAATGTTGCGGCAAATATCGCGCCAAGTGTTACGAATACTTCTTTGTGCTTTGCTACGAATGCGAAGACTTTGAAGATAGCAAATCCAAAGCCGACAATGGCTTTGATTGCCTGTGTCATAACTGCAACAAGTTTATTTCCATTTTCGTTCAGAAATGTTTGTATTGCCGGGATGACTTTAGTGATCATCACTGTGAATAATTCTTCAAGCACAGGCAGAAGTGCTGTTCCGAGCGTTTCTTTGGCTTCGTCAAATGCGATCGCCAAGCGTTTCATTCTAAATTCAAAGGTGTTTGCTCTTGCTGCCGCAGCGCCAGCGAATGTCTTTGCGGTCAATGCAAGGACGGCGTTGAGGTCTTTGGATTTGACCATTGCGTCTGTAATTGGCACGCCGAGATTTCTGAGCGCTTTGTAGTTTCCTTGTAGCGCCTTTGTTACTGCATTTGTTGCTGAACCTAAATCGACGGATCCGCCTGCTGAAACATCAAGGGCAAGTCCAAGAAGTTTTTGACCATCTGCAAGTGATGAGGTCACGCTTGATAGTTTTGCTAAGGCTGGTCGCAAGTCGTCATCAACGACTCCAAATGTGCGCTGAATTTGATCTATAAATAATTCGGTTGCTGCGATCGCTGCGTCTGTTGCTCCGGTGGTGTTCTTGAGCGAATTGGCAAGAAGCGTCTGAGATTTTTCGTCTGCGATTGCCGCCTTGACGGAGTCGACTCCGATCTTGATCGCGAATGCTGCGCTTGCCGCTGCCGCTAATCCGAACGCCTTGCTTACTTGGCCTGCGAATTTGTCGAAAGATTTGCCGAGTTTGTTGATATCTCGAGCTGCTGCCTTGCTGCCTTTATCTGAATATTGGGTAACAATCCGGGCTACTACTGCGCCTATCGCCATGCTCGGTTATCCCTTCTCTTTATTTAGATTGGCTTTCAGGGTCTTCTGTGCGTCGTCCATTGCTGATCTGATATTTGCGTAAATTCGAGGGCGATCGCGGTCAATGACGGCCCATATTCCGCGACTGGCTTTGCGGAAGCGGTCATTCAAGTTGCCGATCATTTTGCGTCCGGTTCCTTGCCCTGGCGTCCTGCGTCCTGCAACTTCAAAGATAACGCCGGAGGCGGTCTTGTTAAATAGTGCGCCTGCGCTGGTGGTGTAATCGGCTCTCACGCGGCCTTCTGAGCGAGTTTTAATAATGCCCTGACGGATTGCTTGCGGATCCCACGCTGGCCAACCCTCACCGCCTCTGGTGGTCTTTCGTGGGTTCTTTGGCGCTACTGATCGCCATCCACTCATTGGGGGTTTGTCCGGGATCTGTTCTTTGGCTGCATTTTCGGCTAGGCGCAGCTCGTCGTTGATTACTTTGTTAAGCCGACGAGCTGCGTCCTTGTCGAATTTCTTCAAGGCGGCGGTGGTTTCTTTGATGCCGCTAATTACAACGACTTCATTGGCCATGTTTGTTTGCCGCCTTTGCCTTCTCCTTAAGATAAATCACGATCGCTTCAAGGATGCCATCTGGCGCATCTAATAAAGCAATCGGATCTATTCCTGTCTCCACAGAAACTGCTGCGATTGAATATGTCAGGCTATCTCTGTGGATTCTGAATTTGGGTCTGTATCTAGTTGCACTCCTTCAAGCGTATCTAAGAACTCCGGGCCGAACGGTTTCACGATTACTCCGTTGGATTTAAGTGCAAGCCATCCGAGATAATAGATATGTTCGAGCTTCTGTTCTTCGCCGATGAGTTTGGCTAGGCCTTTGCCGTACTTCTGTTCGAAGTCGACGATGATGCGTGGTCGCAATGAGAACGTTTTTTCCACGCCATCAGTCGTCTTGACTTTGATATTTAATCCATCCATCTTTTCCCCCTACTTTCTTTAGGTTGTTGTCTTCGTAATTGCGCCGGAGATCGGCCAAGTTACAGATGCTGTTGCTAACTCGCCGACGGATCCATTTAGCGGAGTCCATTCTGAAACAAGAGCAGAGAACGCGTATTGCGGATTCACTGCTGTTGTTGTTCCGGCGACCGGCTTTGCAACGACTGAGACTGCTGTTCCGAGCAACGGATAGATTGTTTGCTCGACTGCTGATGTTGCGTAGTCCTGGTGAAATTCAAACGTCACAGAATTGTCTGCAAGACCGGCAACACGTGTCTTTGCTGTGTTTCCGAACGCAGTGGTTTCGACGATGTCGTATGTTGAATTAAGCGTGATGCTTGAAATATATGTACTCAGATCGGTGCTTCCGAATACAACGGATGCGTTTGTTAGTACAAGTCTTGCCATTATGCGACCGCCTTCGTGATTGCTCCGGTTACTGGCCAAGTTACAGATGCTGTGGCCAATTCACCGACGGATCCGTTTATCGGAGTCCACTCTGAAATAATAGCAGAGCAGGTATAACTTGGATTGAATGCGCTGGTGCTTGAGCCGTTTGGCTTTACGATCACTGCTGATGCTTGTCCGAGAAGTGGGTAGATTGTCTGCTCTACTTCGCCGGTTGCGTAGTCCTGGTGAAATTCCAGGGTGATTGAGTTGTCTTCTAATCCAGCAACACGTGTCTTTGCTGCTGTTGATGAGAATGCGGTGGTTTCAACGATGTCATATGTTTCGTTGAGTGTTACTGACGCGACCAAATCGCTCAGATCCACTCCGCCGACGGAGATAAATGCGTTAGTGAGAACTATGCGAGCCATTATTTAGTCGCTCCTTCTTCTGTTTCGGTTTTGATGGATGGGTTTTGTGGTGCTGTGTTACTTGCTTTGATGTGGTTTCCAGCGATCAGGGTTTCTGCGCTGATTCCTGCATCTTGCAATTCTTTAGCGGTGATTGTGTCACCTTTGATTTTTCCGCAGACTTCTCGGTTTGAGATTACTGTGTATGTCATTTGGTTCTCCTTATCCCCAGATTGTTAGGCGGTATCGGTACGAGAGAAATGTATTAGATTGCGAGTCGTATGTGCCGGACTCTGCGCCGATCACTCGCAATGTTTGGCATGTTCCGCCGAGCGTTCTATCTCCTTCTATCGCTGCTTTGATGGATGTGGCTCCTGTTCCTGCAAGGTATCCGTCGAGCTTGTCCTGGCCTGCTCGCTCTGAGAAGCGCTGGACGATCACATAAATATCTACGTTTGCTTGGTCTAATCCCCGGGCGTTATCAATGTCGAATGTGAAGTCGAGCTGCCCGACGATCGCGCATGGCGGTGTTACTGGTTCTGGGATCAATTCGTAAACGCGAAGCCCTGAAATGGTTTGAAGTCTTGTCTTGAGCGCGTCTCGCACCTGGCTTGGTTGCATCGGCATTATTTAGCCAGCCCATTGTTCTTGCGGAATGGTCGAAGCAAGGCTTCAACGTCTGCGTCTAGTTTGGCTGTGAGGCGCACTGTGCCTAAGTCCGGGCTTCCTGCGATTCCGAATGGCGACTGGCGGCGTGTAAATAATCGAGCTGCTTGGATCAAGGTTGCCATGTTGATCTCTGCTGGTGTTGCTGTCCATCCCCAGACGCCGGTGATCTTGCATGCCTGTGGCAAATAATAAGGCCAAACGTATCGGCCGATTGCGAGAATGCGGTTGACTGGCCATCCGCGCTGTGGGTTATTTACTGGCTCCAGCATGTAGTCGCTGGTCGACCAGACGGTATCCCATGTCTGGTTGAAGTTGTCGTCTGTGGCCACTTGCGTGATCGAAACGCTGTCGTCCATGTTCATCGTCCAGGGATCGAGTGGGGTGTAATAACGGGCAACTGGTGATTGTGTCGTTCCGTTCTGGTAAAAGAAGCGCCCGGTGTAGTCGTCAATCATGCGGCTGGTTGCTGTGATCGCTGCTTCTAGTGGCGTGTCGTCCACGCTGTCTGTGATTGCAAGTGAGGCCTTTAATTCGGCTAGGGTGCAATAGGCATTAGTTAGGGCCACGCTTCGTCCTTCTTTCCGGTTTCGGCAGCATTGCGCGTTCTAGTTTGGGATCGGCGGTTGCTGTTTCCTTTGCCGGCTTGCGCCGGGTCTTCTTAATCTTTCCAAATATCATGATGAATTTCTTCCATCCAGAAGCTCTTCTGGTGCGGCAATATCGCGGCGGTGTTGACGTGGATCGTAAATCCGAGCGCCTTTGCCCTTCGGCAGAATAATAAATCTTCGCCGATCCATTCTCCGTTTACTGGCCCATCCCAGAACCAGCACCAGTCTTTGCCCTGGTTTGGATCTGCGACTTCGCGCATCTTCTCCAGAACGCTCCGGTGAACCATCAAGCATCCTGTTCCTGCTGCGTCAATTTCGAAGACTGCGTTCTTGTCGTATTTGTAAAGTGGAAGGAAGCCGTTATCTGAATCCTGGAATATTGCCGGGACTGGCTTTGGGTAAGGCTTGCCTGGCACTCCAAATCCTGCAAAGACAAGGCCTGCGACGATCGGGCGGTCTTTGTCGTGGGCTGTGTCGATCAAGGCGTCAAATGCTGCGACGCCGAGCTGCTCATCTGAGTCCAACATAAGAAGCCAGTCGCTGGTGGTGTTATCCAGAAATTGTTTGACCACTCGGTTGCGTTGCTTTGATAAAAGTCCGGAACCCTTAATTCTTACAAATGGCCCGAGCCTACTGCTCCTTGCTTGCGCAAGTTGGATCAGTGTGTATGCGAATGATCCGTTTACGGATCCTGGATCGCACGAGCCGATTGTTACTTTGTGTCCTGTCTTCATTTGTTTCCCCCTGTTTAGAAGTGTAGGGCGAGTGACTCGGGGGGTGGGCCACTCGCCCTACACAATTTAGTGCTTGCCTTCGTTTAGAAGGATGGTGCGCTTAGACCTGTGCCTGAAATGATCGAGGCTGCAAGTGGGTAGCGCTCTGCTGTGTATGCGGCGTAGCCGTAAACGACAGACTTGATTGTGAGGTTGCCAGCGCCTGTCGCGTCAAAACGAAGCGCGAATGGTGATCCTGGCTGCTCCCAGAGATGAGATTCGCTTGCTGTTACGCAATAGATTTCATCCTGGTTTGTTGTTGTTCCGTATGTTGTTCCGATGTTTGCATCGGTGATGATTGGAAGTCCGAGCATCTGGTATCCGGAGTTTCCGTATGCTGGTGCTCCGCCTACGCCTACTGCGTTCATCGCGCCGTTTGCTGCTGGTACAACAAGTGGACGGTTTGTGCTGTCCACTGCTGCGAGCAAGAATGCAAGACGACGTGGGTGAACTACCCAGTGTGAAGGTGAAACGAATGCGTTTGTCTGGATCTGTGCAATCGCATCAGCAAGCTTTGGATAAAGCAGGCCGACTGTTGGTGCTGTTGATGTGAATGTGATTGCGTTTCCGCCTGAAGCACGAAGGCCCTTGATTGTGCCGGCTGTGCCTGCACCATTGAGGATCTGTGAGTCAAGTGTTGTATGCCATGACTTGATCAAGTCAGCGATCACGAATGAGTCGATGCCTGTTCCGCGCTCTAGTGCCTGGCGAGAAATATCTTGCTGGCCTGCAATTGTGCGGACGTTGATTGTTAGAAGTGTGTCGTCAATATCAGTTTCTGATACTGCATCGTTCTGTGTAACTTGAACGGCTGTTGAACTTCCTGTGGTCATGCGGCTAATATTCAGAGTCATTCCACTTGGTGGAAGTGTCATCTTGTTTGTCGCTGCGTCTGCGAATGGGCGTCCTGCGCGTGCTAGTGGAGCTGCAAGGTCGACGAGGTATTGTGGAATTACAAGACCGTCGAACTGTGCTGTTCCAACATCGCGGCGCTCGATTGACTCTTCACGCATGTGGCGTGCAAGGCGCTCGTTTGCTGCGTAGTCATTTGAGAATTGCGCATTGAATGCGTCCTTCACGAATGATGCACCTGAGTTTGGTGAATATGTACGCTCTTCGCGTGTGACTGTTGCAGTGCCTGTAGTGCGTGGCATTACGACGTCTGATACTGCTGAGCGGATTTCTGATGCTTTTGCATCTGCATCTGCCTGTGCTTTCATCTTTTCGATCTTTGTATCGAGTGAACGTGATTCTTCTACGAGTGTATCCACTTTTGTGGTTTCCTCTTCTGTTAGGTCAGTGCGGTTCTCTTCTGCTACTGCTTCGAGAACTGCGTCCATCTCTGACTTAACTGCATCACGACGCTCGATCAACTTATCAAGGAAAGACTTTGACATGTGTTGATCTCCTTCTGATTAGGGTTTGGATCAAAGTGGTTTCACTTAATCTCGCGGCGCATGTTGGGTGCGAGAGGCGCTCCGGCTTTGTATCTGCTGATTGCAGCAGAATTCTAGTTTGTATTGTTGACGATTGCTTGCGCAAGACGAAGAGAAATCTTGCGACTTGCATCTTCTGGGCTTGCTTCTGGCAATGGTTCAATTGCTGTAAGTGTGGAGGCTTTGTGTCCTACGAGAGTTTCTGTTGCTCGCCATCCATCTCTAAATTCCTCATAAATTCTAATCAAAACCGCAGGGTCATCATCTTCGGCTGTGATTGAGAAATCTGTTCCTGGTATTCCTAGAACGCCTTCTCGCATAACGTGTTCAATTCTTCCACGTGCTGTTCCACCTGAAGAATCCCACGATACAAAACTGCCGACTGTATCCACTGCGCGAATTGCGTCTTCTTCCATCATTGGCTCTTCTGAAATTCCGAGAACCGTTTCCAGCATTGACTTTCCTTCGCCAAGATATTCGTATGATTCGTCAATCTTGTCGAGGATGGCTTGAATTACGATCAGGCTTTCGCCGGTGATCTCGCGTCCTTCTTTGATCGCCTGTCGAGCTGCTGCAATCTGTTCTCTGGCTTCAACTGTGGTCGTTGGATATGCCGGGTAAGTAACGACTGAAACGTCGCCGTCTGCTAGTGATAATTCTGTGAGGGTGCGCTCGGTTCTTCCTTCGTTCCACTTCTGGCGAATAACTCGGAATGCAAAGCTCATCTGATCAACATCGCCGCGCTCGACCAGTGTGTAAAGGTCGCGAGCTGCCTGAGTGTCTGGAAGGTCTGCGTCCATGTAAAGTCCGGTTTCGTCTTCTTTAAGGCGAAGGGTTCCATTCTTTGTGCGTGCCAAAGGTAGGCCTTCGTGGTTGATCAAAAGGCGCACATCTGGTGTTTCGTTTAGCGTCTTGCGAAATGCGCCGGGTGCAATTCTTTCAATGAATGGAAGCGGCACGCTGTCGTCGTTGAATACGGCTGCGTATCCGGAGAGGCGCATGGTTCCGTCTTCTGCCTGGCGTGCCTCTACGTTCTTGATCGTGAAGGTGCGGCGTTCGATTTTCTTTGTCATTTTGCTCCTTGAGTCTTCTTCTGCGTCGAGTGCGTCTATTTTTCTCTGCGCCCAGTTTTGTGCTCGGTCGCTGAAGTTGGAATCTCCGCCCCATAAGAGCCAGGCTACTAATCCTGCGCCTGGGTATCCGGGATCGGATGGGTTGCTGTTCTTCGGTGCTTGGCCGTCTACTTTGTGCCTTGCGAACCAGGGGGCCATTTTCCTGATCTTGTTTTCGGTTATGTTGCCTGCTGCCATCTCGCGAGCTGCTCGTTTGGTTCCTTCTGTGAGACCGTCGCCGCCATATCCCTCTGCCAAATATTTCAGGCCGCGTTCTGCGTTTGCCTGAATAAATGCCGGGACTGATAAATCAACGGCTCGCTTGCTGACTTCGCCGCCTGGTTCCATGTCTTCTGCGATCGAAACGGCCACCATCTGGTCAATGGCGTCCTGCTTATCTTCGTGGCATCCGATTGTGGTGTATGCGCCGTCTGCTTCTTCTTTAACGGTTGCCCATCCTGCGCAGTCGTTCTGGCTCTCGCTTATGAAATATGGCATTTATTCCACCTCATAAACCGAAGCCGGATCTGCCGGGTCAATTGTGCCGACTTGCTGGAGTTGCGTGCTTGGTACTCCTGTGTGCGTCATTGTTGGTAATCCGACGGCTTCTGTTACGGCCTTTGGATCGAAGCCGACTTGGATCAACATCGCCGCGATCTCTGCTCGCAGTTTGAGTCCTACATCTGGTGCATCTCCTGCATCAATATTCTGGAGTGGGACTCTGAATTGATCGCCGGCTTCTCCGAGTGGCGCTAAGTCTTCAACGGCTCGCACGTCGTTTAATGATAGGAAGCCTTCGCGAAGGCCCTTTGTGTATGCGTCAAAGCGCTCGAGTGTGGTTCCACGAAGCAATGCATCAAGATTGAACTTGATAAAGCCGTCCGGCTCTGGAAGTAATTCCGACATTGATTGTTCAATGCGTTCCAATAACGGGCGAAGTGAATGTTGCACGAATGAAAGGTTCTGTGCTTCAACGCTGGCAAATGACATCGCTCCTGCTACTGGGTGTCCTAATAGGCTGATCGGTACTCGAAATAATCTTGCAATGTCTTCAACGTTGAATCTTCTGGCTTCTAGCAGCTGCGCGTCTGCTGCGTTCAGTGTGAGTGGGCGAAATTGTGCGCCGCCTGAAAGGATTCCGATCTTGCCTGCCCGGTACGGCCCTGTGTGGGTAATGTTCCAATCGCGGCCGATGTCGCCTGCCTGCTCTTCTGTTAATTCGCCCGGCACTTCAATGACGCCACCTGGGTTTGCTGCGTTGCCAAAGTAGGCGGCTGCGTATGTGTCTGCTGCCATCGCTGCGCCGATCGTGAGTCGAGCCGCTGCGATTGGGCCGAGGCCATAAAGCGAACCGGGAAGTCTGAAGAGTGGAATGTGCTTCATTTCGCGTGAGGTCAAAATGCGCGAGTATATTCCTTCTTCATCTCTCATCTTATAGATGATTGGCTCTCCTGGACGTGGGCGTTCAATGCGAACGTCGTCCGGGTGTACGCAATAGACTTCTTGGACTTCGTCCATGTCGTCGCGAACGGTGAGGATGAATGCATTTCCATGAATATTAAGTGAAGCGATTATCTGCTCGTAAAACTCTAGGCGCGATGCTTCTGGATTTGGTTTGTTAATCCAGGCTGGTTGCGATCCGTAAACGCTGGCGTATGAGATTCTGTTTCTGCCGCGTCGGACGTATGCTGCAAGTGGTAACGAGGAAATCGTATCGCCGAGCAATCTTACGCATGCATAAACTGTTGACATGCGAATTGCAGAGTCTGCGTTTACATCAATTCCAGATGGAGCCATGTAAGCAGGGCGTCCTGGGATAAGTGGTTCGACCCATTGGGTATTGTTTGTGCGCTTCTGCTCTGCCGCTTTGATTCGCTTCGATAGACTCATCAGTTAGCCTTTTCTGTTATCCATACTAGGAATGTGCCTAGTGTAATTAATGCGATCGGCAATGAAAGCATTGCGATTCCTGTGGTTGCTAATGCTACGCCAGTCACTTCTGCTACGAGTGCGAAATCTATTTTTTTCATTGCTCTCCTAAAGTTGAACCGAGAAGAATCGAGCCACTGGTGGCTTTGGTTCTGCTGGTTGCGTTGCTCTGTCATATCCGAAGATTGCTGCTACGGCCGCATCGACTTTCCGCTTCGAGCTTGCCTTCGCAACCATAACGCCCCGAGATGATTGTTTCGTGACGCAGTTTGTTATGTGCCTTGCCATTCTTTCATCGCCGTCGTGGGTGAAGCTTTGATTCACTACGGCTTCGTAGAATTTTTGTGTTGCTGGAACCATACGCTCTGCGCTGTTCGGGTAAGAAACGACTGGCATCCCTTGCTCGTCTAGAATCATAAAGGTGCGCTGCCATCGCGCCGGGTCGAAGACGATCTCTTTGGTTTGGAAGTTGCTATTCCTGAATGTATCAATGATCGTCTGTTCAACTTCGGCGACCGGCACGTGCCATCCCTGTTCTGCGTCGTCTGGTCGCTCCCAGATTCCTACAACCATGAGATGCGGTTTGTCTCCGCCAAGCAGCCAGGCAATTAGCGCGGTGCTGTCGTTTGAGAAGGCTCCGTCAAATGCAAGGATTACGTCTTCGCCTGCTTCTGGCGTTCTCTCTGTGTCGATCAAGGCTTCCCATGACCCGGTTGGAAGCCAGGCGGTTGCTGTTGATACGAAGCAATTTGTGCGCTTGGTTCTAAATTCTGCTTCTGGCGTTCTCAAGACGGCACTCTCGAAATCTTCGGCGTCGACGATGTCTGCGAAGCCGGGGTTTGATTCAATCCAAAGCTGCTTGTCTCTGTGATCTGCTTCCGGGTTCTTCGGTTCCCACCAAGCAAAGAAGAACGACGGATCTACAAGTTCGCCCTTTACGAGCTTCTGTCCGTATTGGTATAACGAATATGCGAGGCTGTCTTGTCCGTTTGCCTGCGTCTTAACTCCTGCTGTGGTTATGCCGAGGAGAAGTGAATCGGATCGTGCTCCGCCGGCGAGCGACATAACATCCCAGAGTTCGCGGTTTGGCTGCGCGTGGACTTCGTCAAAGATTACGATTGGTGAAGGGTTAAGTCCTTCTTTCGTATATGCCTCTGCTGAAAGTGCGCGGTAAACCGAACCCTTGTCCTTGTATTCAATCACGTCGCGGTAAAGGGTAAACATTGAGGAAAGTTCCGGGTCAAGTTCAACCATTCGCTTTGCTGTTCCAAAGACGATGCGTGCCTGATCTCGATCTGCTGCGCATGAATAAATTTCGGAACCATTGCCGCCAAGTGTGAGCGCCGATAATCCCATCGAAGCTGCGAGCGCGGACTTGCCGTTCTTGCGTGCCATTCCGATCAGGGCGACTCTGTGTTTCATTCTGCCATCTGGTCTGCGTGCCAGTGCGTAGTTGAGAAGTTCCTTCTGCCAATCGCGCAGGTGTAAAAGTTCACCGGCTGGTGCTGCGACGGAGTCTTTGGTTACTCTGCATACGGCTTCTGCGAATTCAGAATATAAAGGGCCGTCACCGCGTTTGCGATCTGCAATAGCCACCGGCGTTATCCAACGCGGCGGCCATGATTGAATTTTCTTTTTAGCCACGTGCTCGCGTCATCAATTCCTGGATGCGTGTCTGTGCCTGGACTTCTGCGAGTCCAAGTCGCGAACGCTCGACCGGGTTGAATGCGATGAGTGAAAGCATTGCAGTTATCTGGTGATCAAGGTGGCGCAATGCCACGCGGTCGCGCCATTCTCCGCCTCTGAAAACTATTGCACGAAGTTGGACGCGCTCATCCATCGTTTCGCAGAGAATCATCACGTGTTCGATGTCTGTGCTTGGAGAAATCCATGCGCGTCCTGCTTGCCAGATGCGTTCCCACATCTTCTGGCCTTCTGATCCAAGTGGCCGAAGTGGTTCTGGTGTTTGCTGCGCCATTGGTAATGCGATCAGGTTTGCTTTATCTGGAAGTGGTCGCTTTCCTGGGTTGCCAAGTTTGCGCTTCTGCTCAATTGTCTTTGGGGGATTAGGCATTGTCGCTTCCTATGAAATCGTAAGGCTTGCCGGTGAGTTCGTTGATTGGAAGGATTCCAGTCAGTTCTTGCCAGCGCTTGCATATAACGTCTGCGTATATCGGATCCAATTCAACAAGTGCTGCCGTCATTCCGAGCGTGTGAGCTGCGACCAGAGTGGATCCTGATCCGCCAAATGGATCCAGAACAACCGAGTCACGATTTGCCGAGTTGCTCAATATTCGAGTGATGAGGTTGATGGGCTTCATGGTCGGGTGTTCTGAATTTCTGCGTGGACGTGGCTCGCGGATAATGGTTGAAGATTCTCTGGCTGTTTCGATTATCTTTACGAGTTCTGTCTTGCTCAATGTGTCCAAGTCCTTCGTTGCGAAGTCGAGAACGGTTGAGTCATTGAATGGGCCGAACCAAGGATGCGCTGCTCCTGGTTTCCATCCGTAGATGATTGGTTCATGTTGCCAGTTGTAATCCTGGCGGCTGAGTGTGAAGTTGTCTTTCACCCAGATAAGAATTTGCTTGAGCATAAATCCGGAAGTCTTGAACGCTGATCTGAATGTGACGCTACTTCCATCTGCGTGGCAGACATAAATCGGGCAACCGTCTTTTGCGTTTGCGTACATCGCTCCATAAGTTGCAAGGAGAAACGATTCGAATTCTAAGTCGCTCATCGAGTCGTTCTGAATTGTTAGGCTTTCATTTGTTCCGCCGGTGTATGCGACGTTGTATGGCGGATCGGTGAAGATGCAATCTGCAAGTTTGCCGCCGAGTGCCTTGTTTAGAATCTCTGGGTTTGTTGAATCTCCAACAACGAGGCGATGCGGCCCGAGGATCCATGTATCGCCTTCAATGCTGTGCGCTGTTCTTGACTTCGCTGGTGCTGCATCTAAGTCGCCAGCCATTGGAATCTCTTCAACCGGCATCTTGAGAATTTCGGCAATCGCTTCTTGGCTGTAGCCGGCGTCGCTTACTAATTCTGGATCTACATTTACGAGCTGCGCGATCATCGCTCGAAGTGCGTCTTCGTCGTAAGTTCCAAGCTCGGCGGTTCTGTTATCGGCGAGCGCGAATGCGTGGGCTGTGTTGTCATCGTCGTCTGTCCAAACGACGGCGATCTCGCTCCAGCCGAGTTGCTTCGCTGCTTGCCAAGTGTGGTTGCCGGCGATGATGGTTCCGTCGCTGTGCTTGGCAACGATCGGCTTGCGTTGACCGAAGCGCTCAAGCGACCGGGCTACGGCCGCGATGTCGCCCCTGCGTGGATTGCCGGGCAGTGTGTGCAAGTCGTCGATTGGCGTGGCCAAACTCTTCAAGCTTTCGTTGATCATATTTTCCCCCTGTTTTTAGTTTATCTTGCCAAACCCTGAAAACCCCTGAACTGCGACGGTGCGCGTTCTGG
>Ga0007787_10000126_pt1 | contig 21809 bp, 10 predicted proteins | sample LauGreFa1BDMLBSN_2_FD_59500 | JGI IMG/M metagenome (GOLD analysis project Ga0007787, IMG submission 59500) | Freshwater lake microbial communities from Lake Michigan, USA - Fa13.BD.MLB.SN | ecosystem: Environmental > Aquatic > Freshwater > Lake | place: Lake Michigan, USA | collected 2013-09-23 | reverse complement strand
CAAACTCAAACGTGCTTTGCAAGCGGGCTTGGGTTTGCCATCTAGCGGCTCGCCACGGCCGTCAATGACACGGCCTAATAACTCTGGGCCCAAGCAGGCTGTCCCTAAGTCATAAGCCATGCGAACTGAAGCACCTGGGCCAATGCCCACTGGTTCAGTCAGCGGCATGAGGTATAAAGTTTTGTCATTGAAGCCCACCACTTCGGCTTCAATTTTGTGACCATCTTGACCAATGACCTCGCAGCTAGAGCCTACAGGTGCCATGATGCCACGCGCTTCCATGCGAAGGCCGACCAAGCGAACCAATGTACCGCAACGTTCTGGCGTTGACGCACGGATTTGAGACATGCTTCGGGCGACTTCTGCTGCAAAGTTAGTCATTTGAATTGACTCCTTTAGCATTTGAGTCGAATGCTTCAGTCTGTGCACGGTCGATTTGCGATGAGTCCAAATCAAGATCGGGTAAATCTAAATCAGTTAAGTCCATTGCTGTTAAGTTAACAGACGAGTCTTCAAGACCGTTTGTTACTTCTGCAATGTCTAATTCATCTAAAGCTTTGGCGCTTACATCGTCTATCGTATGGGTCTTGCCCCTTCGGGTGGACAAACGTTCAGGTTGAAAAGCAGACTGAGCTTGCCAAGGTTTGGTATTTTGTAAAAGTCCTTGCGCCAAAGTTTCAAGACGGTGCTCTATCAAATCGCTTACTACAGCATCGTCAGCGCGAACCCGAACACTTCCAGGTAACAAGTGCGAGTCTGCAATCAATCGCCAAGTGTTCGATTTTTCACCAGGTACTGCCTTGTGGTTTTGTAACAGGGTCATGTCGTTGGGGTTCATCTCAACCACAACGCTGGCAACCGACTGTACGTCCAAAGTTTCAATGCAACGATCAATTAAGTTTTGGATGCTTGTTGGAGACATACTCAACTCAGTCAAGGTGAGTTGTTCTGCCAAGTGCAAAGCCAAACGTTTCAGTGGCTCGTTCCAATCTTGCGGATTTTCTTGTAAGACCATCACACCTTTTTCGATGTACTGCAAGAGTTGGTTTGTTTTTTCAGCCAACGCAGAAAGCGATTGCGTTTCAATTTCTTCTACCTGTGCTTTGGATTCTGCCGCCTGTATTTTTTTACCCTCTGCAACACCACGTTCGAACGCTTCTTTCTTAATCTTCTCTAGCTTCGAAGCGTCCATGCTGGACAAAGAGTCTTCCAAGTTGTCATTCGACGTTGCGTTGTCGTGACTTAACGATTCTTCAATCGCTGATTGACTGGCATGTTCATCTGCTTCTGGGTCTTTGGCTGCTTCTGAGTCAAGTAATTGAGTTGCTGCGATTTGCTCTTCTACTGTCCACAAAGAAAACTTGTTATTGGAAGCACGGAATAAATTTTCTTGTACGAATCCAGCGTTTTGCAATTCAATGGGTTTTAGTGGTTGCAATGGCCGCCACTGTGGTGCGCCTTTTGGCGCGCCGTTTGTAGTCGATTTGCCAAGTGGCCGCGGGTTATACAAAGTCGCCTCCGCCTAATACCAGTTCGCCAGAGTCGGACAACTTGCGTGCAGAACGCATGATTTGTTTTTGTGCCTCTTCGACATCCGACAATCGCATGAGACCTTTCGCATCCATTTCGTCTTTGAACATGCCGCGTGCGCGTTCGGACATATTGTCAAAGAAGCGTGCTTTGACTTCTTCGCTGGCGCCCTTCATGGCAATCATCAATTGGTTGTTGTCGACATTGCGCATGAGAACCTGAATACCTTTGTTGTCCACAGCATTAAGGTTTTCAAAGGTAAACATATTGTCTTGAATGCGCATCATCAATTCGGCATCGATAGACTCCAAGCCTTTCATGATGGAGGCCTCCAGGGCGGTTTTGGTCGAGTTCATGATCAGCGCAGCTGCTTTGATACCACCGAAGCTTGAGGACTTTGAGCTGGTGTTGCTAGAAAACTGCAACTTCATAATTGACTCAAGCTCTTGCATTGCTGATGGTTGAACTGTTTCTAGGCTGGCCACACGCTGAATAATTTCTGGACGCGTTTCGTCTGGCAAAAAGTTGAGGACATCTGCTGCCACTTGATGGTCTAGCACAGACAAAATGATGGCAGTTACCTGAGGGTGTTCGGTTCTGATCATGTCAGCAATGGCGCGCGCGTCCATCCACTGCAAAATCTCCAAGCCTTTGGTGCTTTGACCTGGCAATATTCGGCCTAAGACAGATGCGGCTTTGTCGTCCCCTAAAGCGCGCTTGAAGACTTTCTCGACATAATCTGTTGTGCCTAACCCCAAACTGGATTGCTTTTTGATGGTGGCCACAAATTCATCCAAAATCTCGTTGACAGCTTCTTGTGAGACATCAGACACATCGACCATTGCACCGCCAAGTACTTGAACTTCACCGGGATTTAAAAATTTAACAATCTCAGAAGCTTGTTGCTCACCTAGCAACAACATCAATACTGCTGCACGCTGTGCACCTGTGATGTTGGCCATCTCTTGTCGCAACTTTTCGGCGGCTTCGGCAGCTTCGGCCGAAATTGCTGGATTTTTTTCTGCCATGGTGATTCCTTATGCAACTTTGATCATCTTCTTCAGCACACTTGCGACTCGCGAGGTGTCTTCCGCCACAATCATACGGACCAAAGCAACCTTGTCGTCGTAAGTGTTGGCTGTGTCCAGCATCTCCATAGAGATGCTTGATTTTTTGGGCTTGAGTTTGGCCTTGATGTCTTCCAAAGTTTCGCCTTCGCCCAACTGAATGGCACTCATGTCTTCGGGTGAGAGTTCGCCGTCTGCCAAGGCCTTTTGTTTTGCTGCTTCGGCAGCAGCGGCTGCTTCAGCTGCCAACTCATCTGGCGTTTTGAGCAAGCCCAGCATGCGCAGTACTGCGGGTCGGATGACCATCATCAAGAAGGCCAAGAACATGGTTCCTAGCAAACCACTTTTGATGTAGGTTTGCATCGATTCATCTTTGTACCAAGGAATGCTCAGGTCGTAAACAGTTTCAGGTTCAAACTTGGCTTGCACCACAGTGACGACGTCACCACGTGCTTCGTTGTAACCAATGACACCTCGAACCAAATCCTGCATGCGTGTAATTTCATCTTCAGTGTAGGGGTTAGGCTTAGATTCACTCACTTCGCCTTTTTCATTTTTCACACCAGCCAAAGGGGCGCGTTCATTGATCAAAACAGCGACGCTCAACCGTTCAACAGTTCCTGTCGCGTTGCGTGTGTGACGCACTGAACGGTCAATTTCGTAATTGCGTGTGCTCCGAGCTGTCGAGCTGCTTTTGCCTGCACCTGCACCTGCTGCTGTAGCAGAAGCCGAGTTGGTGGTGGCAGATGGCGCTGGAGGCGGTGTATTTGACAATGTACCTGGAATGCCTTCGGCTTCAAGGGCAGAATTTTTGTCTTCGCTCACAGCTTCTGAACGTGTCTTAGGACCTTTGTCACGCGTGTCGAAATCTTCAGTCGTAATTTCAGTTTGCGTGAAATCCAAAGCCATATTGACCTGCGAACGGACATTGTTGTCGCCCACAATAGGGGACAAGATTTGCATCACTCGCTGGCGATACACATCTTCCATTTTTTGTTTGTGTTGACTTTGAGCTGAAGTCAAGCCCAAGGCTGCAGCCGTGCTCGAATCTGTAATGAGCTTGCCTTGGTTGTCCACCACGGCCACGTTTTCTGGCGTCATGAGAGGTACGCTGGACGCTACCAAATGCACCAAGGCTTGTACTTGATTCTGTGAAACAGAGCGGCCCGGATGCGGCGTGATAACCACTGAAGCTTTGGGTGGCGTGCGATCGCGCACAAACACAGACTGCTTGGGCATGGCCAAATGGACCCGAGCTTGTTGAATCGAGTCAATTTGCATGATGGTGCGCGCCAGTTCCTGTTCCATGGCAGCTGTGTAGCGCACTTGTTCCATAAACTGGCTGGTGGTCATTGCCGATTGATCCTTCAATGAATCAATGCCTAAATTACCCGTTTTGGGCAAGCCTTTAGATGCTAAGAAAATACGCGCTTCGTGGTATTTGTTGGAAGGCACAGTGATCTGACCACTGTTAGGGTCGAGTACGGGCTTGAATTCGCTGGCCTTCAATGCCTCCATGGCGGTTTGTTGATCTGCCTCGCTCATGTTGACCATCAGCGGACGATAGCTAGGCATGTTGATCATGTAGTACAGAATGCCGAACAACAGGATGGCCAAACCCATCAAGATGATTGGCATGGCTCGCTTCACAGCAGGCTGTTGCATTGCTTGCTGAATTGAGGCCAGTGGTCCAGTGCTCATGGCACCCCCTGAAGTTGTCATTGCACCGCTGCCTGAATAGGGCTCTGTACCCGTACCTGGCGTAAATGTTGACAATGCGCTGCCTGTATTGCCACCGCCTGAAGTGGTCAATGCGGTGCTGCCAGAGCCAGAGGTGGCTAAGCCTGGCTGAAAAGGTGCTGTGGTTGTGGCCATGATCAATCTCTCTGAATCAAATCTTTAGGTGTGTGTCAAGGATCGTGTCGTTAGACTGGCATGTTCAAAATATCTTCGTAGGCTTTGAGCACTTTATTGCGAACTTGCAAAGTGGCTTCAAAACTCAATGATGATTTCTGCATGCCCAATACAACATCGGTCAGAGGCACTGACTCGCCACGCTCGTAAGCATCGGCCAATTTGGAGGCATTCATTTGGTTGGTATTGACTTGGTTGACTGTTTGCCGCACCAAATCGCCAAAGCTTTCTGGTCCTTGGGTGGCTTGCGATCCCTTTAAACCGTTCAAGCCTCCGACCTTATTGCCCTCGTCGTCAATGCCGCCTGCGGCTTGTGCTTGGTAGGACTTCAGGGTTTGCAACATCGATTGGATGTTGCTGTGTGAGTTGACTTTGTCGATCATGGTGAGTTCCTTTTAAGCGGCCAATGCCATGCTGCCGTTTTCGGCCTTCAACTTCGCCAGCTTGTAGCGCAAAGTACGTGGGCTGATACCCAGTTTGGCTGCAGCTTCCATGCGACTTTCAGTGCTGTTAATGGCAGCCAAAATCATCTGGTGCTCGCTGGTTTTAACGGCTTCTTGCAAATTGGATGCATGGCGATTTGCATTCATGACAAGGCTCAACGAATCATTTTCAAACGCATCACTGCGATCATCACTTGCGTCAATCAATGGATTGAAAATTGTCGCTGTAGACTTTTCTGCGCCAAAGTCCAAGATTGAAGTTGTCATACTTTCAGATTCAAGATCAAGTGCTTCGGGGGTCAAGGGTGAGTCATCAAACATCAGATGTTTGGCCTCAATGCAACCGTCAGTGCACAAGACAACAGCGCGCTGAACCACATTTTCGAGTTCGCGAACATTGCCTGGCCAGGTGTAGTTCAACAACTGTATTTGTGCACTGGTGCCAATTGTGAATTGAGTTTCTTTGCTATGGCGAACCAGCAATTGAGACACCAGAGGCAAAATGTCGCCAGGCCTATCTTTCAAAGCAGGAACCCTGAGTTTGAAAGTGCTGATTCGGAAATACAAATCTTCCCGAAACTCACGGTCGGCAATCGCTTTGCGTAAATCCTTGTTAGTGGCTGCAACGATTCGGACATCGACTGCAACGGGACGTTCAGATCCCAAGCGGTTCAATTGTCTTTCTTGTAAGACGCGCAACAGTTTGGCCTGTAAATGCATTGGCATCTCGCCAATCTCATCTAGAAACAATGTACCGCCGCGTGCTTGCTCAAACAGTCCTCTGTAATCTTTTGTCGCGCCTGTGAAGGCACCTTTTTCGTGGCCAAACAACATGTCGTCTATTAAGTGTTCAGGCAACGCTGCACAATTCAAACCTACGAAGGGTGCTTTTGACCTGTTAGATGACTCATGCAGTACCCGCGCTAACACTTCTTTACCAGCACCTGTGGGGCCTTCAAGCAAGGCAGTTACATTGGCCTGAGCGACACGTTGCGCAAGGGCAAAAAGGTGCTGGCTAACAGGATCTACAAACACAAAACTTTTGGGAGTTACTTGACTCTGAGTCTGAGCAACACTGACACTGGCTTTGTCGCTGTCATTTTTGGTGAGCGCAACTTGCCAAGATGATGTCGACCAGTCGTCAGCGGCAATCACATGGCATGCACCTGCGCGCATGGCCGAAACAGCCAATGCGATGTTTTGACTGTCAACTCTGCAAATGATGGGAATTTGCAGTTGAGTTGCTTGCTGCATGGACAGTACGGTCAGCAGGCTTTCAATGTCATTTTTGAGTCTCAAGACAATCCAACCCGCATTTGCAAGGTGGTGTTGGATTTCTTCTAAAACAGTAATTCTTTGAATGGTTAAACCCAGCAAACCCAGCCGAGCATGAGCCGGTGCGCCCAAGGGTTCGACGGGGTCTAACCACAATGCGTGTTGAGCAGAACTGAATGAACTCATGACAATCTAAGCCTTTTATGCTGAAGTGCATATAGCTAAGCAATCGTCATGCCACCTATAAAATATAACTTAGGTACTCAATTAAATTAAAATAGAGTTCCTAAATTTTAATGGGTCAACTTTTCGACAGTTTTCCTGAGAGTTGGACTGTCAGACTATCTACGAACCAGCTCATTACTGAAGTAACTTCATGACCGTTTGCATGTCGGTATTCGCTTGTGCCAAAACTGCGGTTGCGGCTTGCTGCATGATTTGGGTTCTGGCCAATTCCGTACTGGCCGATGCGTAGTCTGCATCTTCAATTTGGCTTCTAGAGGCCTCTTCATTCATGGCAACGTTGGTCAAATTGTCTACAACATATTGAAGGCGGTTCATGACCGCGCCCATCGTTGCGCGAACATCGGCCACTTGGTCCAAACAATGGTTCACCGCACGAATCACATCATTGGCACCTTGAACGGTGCCAATCGATTTAGGTGCTGTGTCGCTGGTGATGGCGCCTGTAATAGGCCCGCTCTTGCCAAAATCAGCCAAGTCAATTGAAATTAATTGATCCGCTGAAGGACCAACTTGAAAACTCAGTCGTCCAATGTTTTGCATGACGACAGGGCCGGCAACAAAACCTAAATTGGTGAAAGCGGCAAAGTTCTGAGCGGGGTCGCCGTCCAATGCGTTGTCACCTGGCTGAACCGTGAAAGAGGTTTTGGAACTTAATTTAATGCTTCCGTAAACAGTTGCGGCATCCAAAAATCCAGCCAAGTCTGAGCCCGAAGCCGCGACTTTACTGACACCTGGGGGGTCGCCCCCATTGGTAGCGTCGGTGCCAAGTCCAAAATCAGCGCCAGTTGCCACCTCTTCGTTGTACCACACCGATAAATTTCTGCCGTCTTTGGTACTCAGTGTGATGCCGCCACTGCCATTGTCAGCAGCAACGGCACCATGGCCCAGCGAACCATGAGTTTGTACATTGATCGAATCAACCACATATTGACGTCTTTGCTCAGGCGTTTGGTCTTTTCGAAGGCTCAAAGAGACTTTGACTCCGTTGATGTACAAATCAGTCTGAATATCTCTAAAAGGGTCTATGACGGTGCTATTGGCCGTGATGGTTGCAGGATTGGCTGTCGCACTGACGCCAGAATCTTTGGCTTGTTTGTTAATGGCCGCTGCCAAAGCAATGGCGCTGGCCTTAGGATCACTGTAGGTGGATTCAAAGCTAACTTCATCATGCAAATCATCATCGAGGATGGTGATCTCTGTGCCATCACTTCCAACAAACTTAAGATCGCCAGTAGTGAGTTGGAGCGGCAACTCAAGGCCGGTTGAGACGGGACGCGGCTGGGTGATCAAAGAGGGAAAGCCTGCAGGCTCACCGGCTTTGCCGTTCAAAATGGGGAAGCCATTCCATTCATGCGTCTCTGAAATCCTGACAATCTCTTGCTTAAGTTGTTGAAACTCTTCGTCTAGATAGCCACGTTGCTCGGGAGAATAGGTGTCATTGCTGGCTTGAACTGCCATTTCACTCATGCGTTGCAGCATCGAGGTGATGTCATTTGTTGCGCCTTCAGCCGTTTGAATCAGGGTGATGGCATCGCCTGCATTGCGGACCGACTGATTCAGACTCTGAATATTTTGGGTCATCCGTGCCGCAATGGCCAGTCCTGCGGCATCGTCTTTGGCAGAGTTAATGCGCTTGCCTGTGGACAGTTGCTCCATGGCAATTTTTGACTCTCTTTGAGAGACCTTCAAAGCACCTTGTGTAAACAAAGCCTTGATGTTTGTGTTTATGACTGTCATGGTTTTTCCAATAATTCAATTTGAGTCAACGACTTAAACTAAACAAAATCAACTTCCAACCGATACCCAAGTGGCAAACTAAAAAATGCAGGTGGCAACCCTTTGCCACAAAAAGACTCAGGGACCATTCCTGACCGGAATTCAATACACAGAAGCACTAAACGTGCCAGCTAAATATTGAATTGAAGGTGGAAAAAATGGTCAACAGCCTAAAGTTCTTGCCAGCCATGTCGATTTACAGGGCGTTACCCTTAAAGGTTTTTGAATGAAACCTTGAGGCTTATGTCCATCTTGGAGATTGAACATGCAAGTTTCGTCATTGAACACGTACCTCACCGGCACTACCGGAAGTCGCTTTATTTATCAGCCGGCCAAGCAGCCAGTTGTGCTCGACAGCAAGTCTGGCTTGTATTCAGCTTCTATGCCAGGTGCCAGTGCAAACGACACCGGTGAAATATTCGTCTATTCAAAAAACAGACTGGCAGCAGGTAAGCCAGTCTCTGAAACGGCCATTATTTTGCAGAATACAGGGGCTCAAGCTTCAGACAACGAGTATTTCACGTTGGATCTGGACGTTGAGAATGGCGACTTGGCCAAGTTGGTTTCCACGGATACTGGCTATGACCTCTATGTTTACTCGCCAGGTGGTGGTGGTGCACAAGCGGCAGACAAATACTCCTTTGACACAGCAGGCGTGTTGAAAGAAGACGGTCATAAATCACTGACTGCTTTGGAATTGTCGTCTGAAGAAATCACGACCAAGCGAGATTTGGACGGCAATGGCGTGGTGGGTGCAAAGCTTCTGAACAAGGAAATTGCCTCAGACGGAGTATCCGAAAAGGGTATCGTGGACGCTGTAGGCGGCTTGTATCAAGCCAGTATTTTGGGTGAAACCATGTTTGTGGTTGGTGCTGGACTGGACCGGTCCAAAACCATTGATGCTGCCCAATCAGTTTTGAAAAATACAGATGGCACGACTTGGGTCCCTGATGATTTAGATAGCTATTCCAGCTTCAAAGCCACTTTGAAGGATGGCGCCTGGACAGTTTATGGCACCAATGGTGATGCCACTGTTACAAAATTCACTTTTGATGCAGAAAAGAAATTGGTGGGCTCACCAGAGTTGCTAGACGCCGTCAAAGTGGCTTCAGCAGAAAAGAGCATGTTGAGAGACCTCAATGCCGACAATATTTTCGGCCTTCAGGTTGCTGCGCAAGCCATCGATGCCAATGGTGGTTTGTACAAGGGCAGTCTGATGGGCTCAGACTTTTACGTGGTGGGTAGCGCACTCAAGTCTGGCACCAAGCCTTCTTCTGCCGTCGACACCACCATGGCCTTGATGGTGAAAAATGGCAATGAAACAAATGCATGGGCAGTGCCAGATGGCTATGAAATCAAAGCCCTGGTGAAAGACCCAACAGTTGCAAACAAATACGCCGTTTACACAGTCAATCAAAATGACGCTAAAGAGATTATTCGATTTGATTTCACCAAGTTCAATAACGGCACTGCTAGTGATGCTTCTGACGATTATTTGCAATTAGACCCTGCTGAAGTTGAGGGCGTTGTGATGAGTGCCAGTGACTTGACAAATGCGAAGGCATTTGCCACGGCAGAAAAAACAGCGCGCAGAGATTTGAATGGCGATGGTGATTGGGGTATCAAGATGAAGACGCCCGCTGCCGATGCCGTTGGTGGGTTGTCAAGGGCAACAGCGCTCGGCGGTGAATATTTTGTGGTTGGTAAAAATTTAACCAGTACACAAGCCAAGCCGCTTGACTTGACCACGGCACTGCACACTGAAGAGGGTGCGTGGGCTCCCGAAGGCGTCAATTTGGTAACCTTTGGAACCAATGAAAGCGAAGCATCCATCAAAATCGTTTCGGAATTAGGTGCTGGCAATGCTGTCACGGGCTATTCCGTGTATGTCAAAGACGATGTGGGTGGCTTTGCTAAATATTCTTTTGATGCAACTTACAGGCAAACTGGATCTGAATCATTGTCTATTGAGGACATGGCAGAAGCAGAAAAGACAACCAAGCGCGATCTGTCGGGTGACGGCTCTTTTGGCGTGAAAATTGCCGGCGCCAGTTTGGATCTGGTGGGTGGTCTTTACAAGGGTAGCTTCGAAGGATCGGAAGACGTTTACATCCGAAGTACTGGGAAGCTTGCTGCCGGAAGCGTGGTCGCTGCCAAAGCAGTAGATTTTGCTTCAGCACTTAAGTCTGAAGACGGTGTTAGTTATTGGAGTGTGGACGATGGCTATGACGCCGATGCCTTAAAAGCATTTACTGACACGGATGGCAATTTCACCATTGTGGCCACTTCTGTAGACGACCCTAACAAAACCAAAGCTTATGTGTTTGACGATCAAAACACAATTGTCAGCGCATCAACCAAAGAAATGACGCGCTTTGAGTTGGCTCAAATGGAAGGTGCTCAAAAACGCGATCTGAATTCGGACGGCACTGTGGGTGTTCGCATTGGTAACTCAGACACGATTGACAAAATTGGTGGGCTGTTTAAGGGCTCTGTTGCCGACGATGAGTTCCTGTTGGTGGGCTCGTTTGGTGCCACTGCTGTGAAAGACTTGTCGACAGCATTGTTGAACGAAAACGGTGAGGCCTGGAAGCCTGAAGATTACACAGATGCGATGTCTATGACATTGGTGGTCAAGGGTACCAAAGCAGATCCAACAGGATTTGAGGTGTACACCAAGGGCGCTGACAATGAGTTTAAAAAGTACACTTTTGGTGATGACTACAAGCTCAAAGAAGATGGCGTCAAGACTTTGACCGCACTAGAAGTAGCTACTGATGAAATGACCACGGGTCGCGATATCAATGGTGACAAAGTCAAGGGCGTCAAGCAAACAACCATTGTGGACGGTACCAGCGGACTCTACAAAATCAAACTGAACAGTGACATTGCGGACGATGCCATTGTGATCAACCAGTCTGGCCCGTCAAAAACAAGTGATTGGTGGACCAGTGGCGTGATGTTGCAATCTGATGGCGTGTCGTCTTGGCAGTTGCCTGACACAGACGAAGAGCTTGGTTTTGCTTTGAAGTCAGCAGTTTCAGGCAGCGACGGGATTCAAATTTATGCTGTGAAGAGTGGCGGTTCATCTGTCATGCGCTACAACTTTGACGAAAACAGAGTCTATTTGGATCAGCAAGAGTTAACGGCAGAAGAGTTTGCGCAAGCTGAAAAATTGGCAGAAGCCGATTTGAACAAAGACGCTTCAGTTGGCGCTGTTGTGGATAAAAAAGCCATCGATAAAACGGGCGGACTTTACAAAGCCAGCTTGTTGGGCCAAGACTTTTATGTTTTGGGCAATAACCTGACAACAGGCACAGTTGCCAATACTGCGGGCGCAGTCGATCTAAGCAGTGCGCTTAAAAACAGTGCAGAAGTTGCCTGGAGTCCTGAGGCCGATGTCGGAGAGGGATTCAAAGTGGGTGGCGTTATCAAAACTGATGACGGGTATGACGTTTACTCATATTTGAAGGATGGCAGCAATGTGTCGCGCGTTGTCAAAACATCTTGGGACAACAGTTTTGCATACATGGGCCAAGAGGATGCCGACCCGGTGAACCTTGTCGCTCTTGAAACCGAACAAAAAAGAGATGTGTCAGGTGATGGAGCGGTTGGTTTCTTGGCTTCAAGAGCCTTGAACACGGACACCTACAGAGGTGTCACAGCGGCCAAGGTACTCGGCGCGGAGCGGTTCTGGTTGGTGGGTGAAAACCAAAAATCAGGCACCACAGCATCTGCTTTGACGGTGAGCAATGCGTTGCTCAACAGCGATGGAACAGGTGCATGGGCTTTCCCTGAAGCCGACGCAGACTTTGTGATCAAGGCGGTGGACGATGAGGGCAGCGACCGGGTGGTTTACGCTGTTAAAAATGCAGGTGAAGCGTCTGAAGAAGTTAAAAAGTTTTCTTTCAGCAAGGAAACTGGCAGAAGCTTGGACGATGGTGTCAATGTGACCGCCATTGAGTTGGCTGCAAAAGAAAAAGAACTGTCCAAAGACCTGAACGGTGACAAATTCAAAGGTGTGACAGGTGCAACTGTTGCCAGCGTAGGCGAGTACGGCAAGTACACAGTTTTGGGTAAAACCAGAAAAACTGGCTTGTTGGAAGCCAAAATGATGGGTGACACCTATTTGGTAGAAGGCGCAAAACCCAACAGTGGCACCTTGGTGGACTTGAACAAAGTACTTCTGAACCAAGACAACACCGCATGGAAGCCTTCAGAGACTTTCTCAGTCAAAGGCAGCATGACCAACGCCAGTGGCCAGTTAGAAGTTTATGGGCTTGACTCGAATCTGCAAGTCAAACAATTTAAGTTTGAAAAATCTGAATCGGGTGACACCTATTCATGGATGCTATTGGAGGGCGATGATGGCCCTGAGACTGCAATTTCAAACAGAGATTTGGCAGCTACCGAAATTGAAAATGAAGCAGATCTGAATGGCGATGGCGCGTTTGGTTTCAAAAAGGTGGGCGGAAGCAGTGTTTTACAGACACCTAAGGGTTGGGCTTTAGACAAGGCCGACATCGGTACCAACGCTGTAGCGCCAACTGCCACTGACGCAGCCATTTACATTGTGGCCAACAGCTTGAGCAATTTGACCAAGGCAGGTACAGACACCACCACTAACAAAATTCAGAACGCTGCACTTTTTGAATCCGCCTCTCAATATTGGGCACCAGAAGAGGGTTACAGCATCAAATCGATTGACGTGGTCACAGCTAACGCTGAAAACACGGTACAGGTATGGGCAGAAAAATCAGTGGACCCCGATGCTACCGGCCCTAATGATGCCAAAACCTATTTGAAATATGAATTCAAAAAAGACGATAACCAGTGGGTTTTAGACAGTGTTGCCACGGCCGTCACATCGGATGAACTTGTGACGGCAGAGAGCAGTGCTAAGCGCGATTTGAACAATGACAATGTGGTTGGATTGAAGGCAGAGCAGTCTCTGATTGAAGGCCTCATGACTGCAAAAATTAACGACAAGACTTACTACATGGTTCCTGGTACAGGCACTATCGCATCAGGTACGGCGACCAAACCGTTGGACTTTACCTCCACCAAGTTGTTGAAAACTACAGATGGTACAAGTCCATGGGTGCCCCCAGAGGGCGTTATTGTGACCAACTTAGCCAAAGTAGAAGATGCCGACTTAATCGCGGAAGGCAAAATTTATGAAATTGTCGCGACAGGTGATGCCAATTATTATTTTGGTTCTGATATGAAGCTAGTCGCCTAAACCTAGTATCTAGCAAAGCGGCAAACACTTGCCGCACTGTACGAAAGTGCAGTGCGGCATTTGTGTTATTTGTAAAAAATCATGGTTCTTCGGCCAAACGCGCTCAAGTTACAAGGCGCTAAGTCGATTACTAAAGACCATGACTGTCTCTAGCGCCACGCTTAGTCCTTTGCTCGTCTCGTCGTCGTATTCATCGACGCCGATGAGTGTGGCCGCTGCGTTGGCTGCTACCAGTACAACGCGTTCTCCAAGTATTCAGATTGTGGACACGGCAGAAAACATCGCCCGTAATATAGATGCTCTTCAGTCGTCCAAAAACAAAATCACCAATATCTCTTTCAAGGACGATGACCATACCTTGGTCCTGAATGCCAAGCAAGTCAAAGCGTCCAGCGGAATTTTGGCCAAGCTCAATGGTGGAGACTATGCGCTTAGCATTAAAAATGCGCTTGTGGCCGAACTGACAGATCTGAATGCCAATGTCAAAGTCACTGAAATTGCAGTCAATGACAGTTCAAAAAACATCAGCGTAGGTTTAACGCGGTTAAATACAAGCCAGGAAAAAGTAAAGTCGATCACTCAAACGGGTACGCCGTCGGTTTTGACATTGACGGAAGATCAGTTGTCTTCGTTTGAAGGCACGCTGAACAAAATCACTAACAATTACAGTCTTTCTGTGACCAACGTCAGAACAGAAAGCATGAGCAGGATTGCTGAAAATAGCAAGGTCACGGCCATTGGCATCGTTGACACATGCGCACAGATTGCCAGCCACCTCGATGAAATGAGTGATCTCGGTGTTCGATTGGTCAGCGCCAAAACCACGGACAAAGAAGCCTTGTCATTGACCGCGGAGCAATTGAAAACAGATGGTTGGGTATTAGGCAAAATTTACAACGGCTACGAGATCTCGGTGCGTAGCGCTAATTTGGTTGATGCCGCCAGTTTGGCAAAAAATGGCAAAGTCAAACTCATTGACGTAGAAGACACGGCAGCCAATGTCATTAAAAATATCGACTTACTAGGCAAGTTGGGTTCAAATTTGAATTCTATTACGCTGACCGACAGCAGTGCTGATGTAGGCATCACTGCTGCTAAGTTTGCGCAACATGCCAAAGTATTGGACAAGATAACCAATCCAACTGTCTCGTTTGCAGTGGAAGATGTGGCTTATGCAAAAGCGGCAAGCGTTTTGGGTAACAGCAAAGTTTCTCAAATCGGATTAAGTGACACGGCCGATGTGATTTCTAAAAACTTTGAATCGATTAAGTTCATGGATTCAAGGTTGAGCAAAATTACCAGGCTTGGTTCTGGCACCTCTGTTGCCCTGACTGCGGCGAATTACGAAGCCAGCACCGATGTGTTCGCCAAATTCCGTAACAGCTATTCTGTGGCACTCAGCGATGCCACTGTCGATAAAGCGATCGCTTTGGCTGCCACAGCCCAAGTGGCCAGTGTCGCAGTGGTTGACAGCAGCGAAAACATGTCAGCCAATTGGAACGCTTTGAATGGTCTGGGTGTCAAACTGACGCAGCTCAGGCAAGTGGACAGCGCTGATGCGTTCAGCATTACAGCGTCACAAATGAACCAAAGCGCCTCCTTGCTGAAGAAAGTATCGGGGAACTACGCGTTGAATGTCAGCGAAGCGACTGTGGCGGATCTTGCCAAACTGGCTACCAATGCAAAAGTGAGCACCATAGCCGTTAAAGATACCAGTAAGAACATTGCCCAGAAGTTGGACAGCTTAAATCAGTTGGGACAAAAGATCAGTGACATTACGTTGAATGATTTGTCTGAAAGACTAGATGTAACGGCATCGCAAATGCGTAATTTGGGGGCTACTTTAGACAAGATTGCCGGTAACTATCAGATGAACGTTAGCCAGGTATTTGCCAGTGATGTGTTTGATACATTGGCGCAGTCGCATGTGGCCAGTGTTTCTGTGAGCGACAACAGCCTGAATTTATCGGCACATTTGACCGATTTGAAAAACGCTGGCGCCAGATTAAGTAGGATCAACCAAACTGGCTCCAATAACGCTATCAAGGTGGCTTATGCTGATTATCTTGATAATGCTACAACCTTTGCAAAAATTGCCAACAGTTATAGCTTGGCGGTTGATGGCGTGACAGCGGCACTTGCAACCAGTGTGGCTGCAGGAAATTTCGTGAGTTCAGTGGCAGTGGCAGACTCAAGTGCCAACGTGCAATCCAAACTCACAGACCTTAGGTTGCTGGGTAAAGAATTAAGCACGATTACCTTGTCCGACCAGACACCAATTGAAATCAACACAGCTCAATTGATGGCCAATATTGGTGTGCTTGCCAAAATTTCAAATTCATACAGTTTGAACATGGTGGGAGTTTCTGCGGCCAATGCCTCAAAGCTTGCAGGTCAGCCCAATGTCAACAGCGTAGCCATTTCTGACAGCAGCATCAACATAGCTCAAAAAATTGACGAGCTTGGCATGATCAACTCGAAAATTGCCAGCATTGTTCAGTCTTCCACGGAAGCCATGAACATCACGGGCACACAACTGTTATCGCATGCCCCGTTATTGACGAAAATCTCGGGCGCCTACTCTCTGAATGTCAGAGACGTATCGGCAGTCAATGTTGGAGATTTTTCTGGCAATACGAATGTCAGCACCATCGCTGTCAAAGACACAGGTGAAAACTTGGTTGCAAACCTCAGTTCGCTGAATTCAGCAACAGCCAAAATTGCAAAAATGCAGCAATTGGGTAGCGCCCCCATTCAATTGACTGCCAGCCAATTGACTACCGACGGCGCTATTTTGTCGAAGTTAGAAAGTAACTACAAACTTTCCGTGACTCAAGCTTCAGCACTTGAAGCTTCGACACTCGCTGCCCAAACCCGAGTCATGAATGTTGCAGTATCGGATACAAGTAACAACATTGCGCAAAACATTGCTAGCCTGACACGAATGGGTTCTAGCTTAAGTGGTATTACTCAAGCGGGCACTGTGGGTGTGATGAGTCTGACCAGTAACCAGTGGTTGTCAAATCAAAAAGCACTGGCAAAAATTACCAATAACTATGAAGTCCAAGTCAGTGACGTAACCGCCGATACGGCTGCATCGATTGGGGCGAGTTTGAATGTGGTGGGGTTGTCCATTAAAGACTCCAGTGCACAAATTTCACGTCAATTTGACAGCGTCAAAACTGTTCAAAATAAAGTTCAAACGATCGTTCAAACCAACGACGTCGTACCAATTGAATTGTCTGTTTTGCAATGGCAAAACGGAAGTGCATTGCTATCGAAGCTTTCATCATCAGATTACAAACTGGCCGTCTCAAATGTGAAATTGGCTGAGCTCGACAGTGTGACGCAAGACACGCATGTGACAAAAATTGCAGTCAACGACTCCAGTCTGAATATTGGCGAAAACATTGTGCAGCTCACAGCATTGGGTACAAAGTTGAGTAAGATCAATCAGCTGAGCGACGCCAGTTTGATTGCATTGACCAAAACACAAGTCGATGCGCATGCCGCAACGCTGGACAAAATTGAGGGCAATTACAAGCTGGGTGTCAAAGAGGTACTGGCTACAGATGCAAGTGCTGTGGCTTCACGTGCACACGTAGGTGCCATCTACGTCAAAGATTCAAGCCTCAGCATTCAAAATAATTTCAATGCATTGAATGCCATTGGCGTGAAATTGGCTGAAATTACACAAGTGAGCCCACCAGCTACGCTGAACATCACAGCCGATCAGTTGTACACAGGTACAGACGTACTTGGCAAAATCGCTGACAGCTACACCTTGAACGTCAGTGGCGTGTCTGCTGCGCAAGCAATGACCGTTGCAGTTAATGAACGCGTTACAGCACTGACTGTAGCTGACAGCAGTGATGCCATTGCTCAAAACTTGGGAGATCTTCAAGCGATAGGAACGCAATTGACGTCTATTGCACAATTGGGTCAGGCCAGTCCTCTGAAGTTGACGCAGGCTCAATACTATGCAAATGCTGGCGCATTGACCAAAATCACAGGCGACTATTCTTTGAATGTTCAGGATGCGTCTGCTTCTGAAACACCTACCTTGCTAAGCGATACGCACATTGTTAATGTGGATGTGAAAGACTCGGCATTCAATCTGAATTCATACTTTGATGGATTGGTGACTGTCAGTGACAAAGTGGGCCGAGTGTCTTTGACCAACTCGTCACCGCAAATCTCTTTAACAGCAGACCAGTGGTTGAGTGCAGGAGGCCAAAAAATCATTTCAGCCATCACTGGCGCCTTCTCGGTAGACATCTCTGAGTTGACGGCAGAGGATGCTGTGGCAGCTTCTGCAAACAAAGCGGTTCGCTCCGTCAGTGTCTTGGACAGCAGCGCAAACATTGCCCTCAAGCTGGATGCATTGCAAGCCATGGGCATGAAGCTTGATAGCATCATGCAATCGGATGTCAGCACGATGAACATCTCGGCTACGCAGTTGATTGCTAACCAGGAGACATTAAGCAAAATTGACAATGCCTACACCTTGAATGTGCATGATGTAACGGCTACCAACGCAGCCAATGTATCTAACAGAGCTGTTGTGACATCGTTCGATGTGCTCGACACCAGTGCCAACATTGCACGACACTGGGATACCTTGGCTCAACTGGATCCAAAGTTGACAACCATAGAGCAGTCTGAAAGTGCCACTATGTTTATCTCTGCCACCCAGTTGTTGGCTGATGCGGCGGCTCTTGACAGTATTCAGGGTGATTACTCGCTGACGGTGACCGATGTCTCTGCTGAAAATGCAGTGGCCATTGCGGCTCGCAGCAATGTCGACTTTGTCATGGTGAAAGACAATGTGGCAAATATTTCGGCCCATTTTGACGCCATTGCTGGTTTGGGTTCTGAATTGTCACGGGTCATGTTCACCGAAGGCGATACATTGAACTTAAGCGCAGAACAGTTCTCGGAGAATTCCGATACATTGCAAAAAATAACGAGCGCCTACAAGCTCAATGTCAGCAATGCTTCTGCTGAAAGTGCCATCGCAATGATTGCCGACCGAGCCAATAACTTTGTGGAATCAGTCTCTGTCAAAGACATCAGTGCGATCATTTCTGACAACTGGAATGATTTGAATGCTTTGGGCAGTCGATTGGTCAGCATTGAGCAAACTGGCGATTTGACGCCCATCACCATGACGGCCACCACCCTGTCTGGCTCCGTCGATACGCTGACCAAATTTGTCAATGCTTACGCCTTGAATGTCACTGGCGTTGAGGCCTCAGACGCCATGACAATTTCTGGCATGACCAGTGATGTCACGTTGGCTGTTAAAGATACAGCAGCTAATATCTCTAGCTACATTGCCGACTTGCAACAACTCAGTGCGACTGTCACCTCGATTGAACTCTCGGAGCCTGGCCAACTTCAGTTGACCGCTTTGGAAGTCTTGGAGAACAAAGACGCTATTGAGAAAATTGCAGATGTCAACCTTCATGTGACTGAGGTGGCAGTGACCGCTCTGAGCCGTATTTTGGACATTGATGGCGTTGCCAGTGTTGACATGACCGATACCCGATTGGCAATTCAAAACAAGTGGGATGACCTGATTGCTTTGGGTGCAAAAATTGGTTATGTGAATTTCACAGATTCAGATTTGCCGTTGAATTTAACGGCGTCACAGTACGCCGCGGGTAACGACTTGTTGGGCAAAATTGCGTCGGATTACCGAATTTCTTTGAGTCAGGTTTCAGCTGCAAATGTGACATCGTTGCTGGACAATGCCGACATTGAATCTGTGTCTGTATCAGACAGTTCGACACAAATCGTCACCAACTTAGTGGCTTTGAAAGACGCTTCAAGTCAGATCTTGAGCATCTCTCAAACCGACCCCGAAAATCTATTGGCGTTGACTGCCTCAGAATGGCGCGCTAACTCAGTTGTGTGGCCGTTGTTTGACAGCCAATTGAGTGTCAAAGTAACCGGCGTATTGGCCTCCGAGGCAGCCAGTTTGGCCAACATGGACGGCGTGCGCTTGTTAGACGTTGCTGATACGCATGACAACATTTCTACGGATTTAGATGCCATTAACAGACTGGGCGCATATCTCAATACCGTTACCCTGACACAAGGCGCAGACGACAACATTGAATTGAGCTACGAACAGTTGGGCCAGTCGCAAGCTTTGCTTGCAAAAATTGTGGGTCAGACTTTTAAACTGATTGTGTCACACGTGCCTGCTGAAAATGCAACAAGCATCTCTACGAACACTGACGTGTTGTCGTTTGGTATTTCAGACAGTGCTGAAAATGTCGCAGCCTTTATTTCGCAGCTGCAATCAGTCGCAAGTCAAACACCTTCGCTCTTGACTGCAATTGATTTGGGCAGTGATTCGCAACTCGCGTTGACACAAGCTCAATCTGATGCAAGTCCTGACGCACTGAGTTTACTGTCCAGTGACGTCACCGTGGTCATCGTTCCAGAGCCTGGAACTTAAGACCGAGGTGAGCCCACTGACAAAGTTTATTTCAACAAGGACAAGACGCTTTGTTGAGATTGATTGGCTTGTGCGAGCATGGCAGTTGCGGCCTGTGCAATGATTTGACTCGATGCAAGTTTGCTGGTCGCAATGGCGTAGTCGGTGTCAAGAATCTGACTGCGTGAAGCTGTCGTATTTTGAATCACGTTGGTCAAGTTGTCTGTCACGTGAGTCAACTGGTTGATGCCCGAACCAATCTTTGAACGCGCCATGCTGATTCGCTTCAAAGCTTCATCAACACCGTCAATCGCATCTTGGTAGCTGCCTGTTGTCAGGGGGTCTAGTTTCAAAGATTCAGTACCCAGGCCATCGGCGCCAGTGGTCACATTGCGGACGTCCACTTTGACGATCTCGATACCAGTCGAACCTACCAAAAAGTTAAAGGTGGAGTCGGTGGCGGTTTGTGTGCTGCCAGAATTGGCATTCAGCAGTGTATCGCCGTTCCATGAGGTTTGATTGGCAATGTTGTTCAATTGCTCATTCAAAGCTTGAAATTCGTTGTCCAAATAGCTGATTTGGTCGTCGTTGTATGTGGCAGAGGCCGCTTGAATCGACAACTCACGCATACGCTGCAGAATGTTGGTTTGTTCAATCATCGCGCCCTCAGCAGTTTGCAAAAGGGAGATGCCATCGTTTGCATTGCGCACAGCTTGTGTCAAGCCACGGATGTTGGATGTCATCGTGGTCGTGATGGCAAGACCGGCCGCATCGTCTTTGGCTGAGTTAATCCGTTGACCCGTGGAGAGTTGCTCCATGGCGTTGTTCAGATTGTGATTGTTCGTTCGCAATGAAGTTTGCGCAAATAGCGCCGTAATATTGGTATTGATGACTGTCATGATTTACTCCTTAAAGGTGTTCACGAATGGGGTTTGTGTGAAGAGGTCAGAAATGAATCTTCCACTTGCCCTTTCATTTCAATTATGAATAGGGCTGCCAGGCATCACGCTTTCGGCAGTCGACATTTCTGCCTGCTCTGCCAAGAGCAATTCATTACCTGGGTACATCTTCAAACCAGTCGCAATGACCTGGCGCGCTTCTGTCAAATCCAAATTGCACCATAAGGAGCGACCCAACATTTGGTATGTCATGGGTTGAACTTGTTCTTTTTGCAAATCACATAGGTCTTGCAGCAATTCGATGGCAAGTGGCCAGTCTGAACGCGTAATTGCTAAGAGACCTGCAATTGCGAAAATTTCTTCGTTGCTGGGGTATAAGCTGATGCCGGCATCAGCCAAGGCTTGTGCCATTTCCATGTTGTCTTCAGCGACCAACAATTGAATGCCTTCACGGAAATCCGTTGGGCTGTAGTCAGACAGAGTGCGTCCATCTGCGAGGCCGCCTGTGGTGGCTTCAAAAATCAAACTTTGAATATTTGGGTTCATCTGTTGCTCCAAGAGGAAAGTGTCAAAAATATCGACATCCCACATTGGAGTTGTCGCGTGCCATGACATGGAGCAAGAGGTGTGCCAGCTTTTATTGCCGTTGAAAGTGGCAAATGTTGGCCCAGAACGGCAAAAAACCACCGCAAGGGTGGTTTTTTGAGGCTTTAAGTATTAACTTATCGAAGCAAAGCCAAGACTGACTGTGGCAATTGGTTGGCTTGGGCCAGCATTGCGGTGCCAGCTTGTTGAATAATTTGAGCACGCGCCAGGTTGGTGGTGGTGGTGGCGTAGTCGGTGTCCACAATTTGGCTGCGTGATGCGGCCGTGTTTTGGATGACATTGCTCAAGTTGTCCGTGACATAGGTCAGGCGGTTGATGCCTGCACCGATTTTTGCGCGGCTAGAGTTGATCGCATCAATTGAC
>Ga0007787_10000121_pt1 | contig 22034 bp, 20 predicted proteins | sample LauGreFa1BDMLBSN_2_FD_59500 | JGI IMG/M metagenome (GOLD analysis project Ga0007787, IMG submission 59500) | Freshwater lake microbial communities from Lake Michigan, USA - Fa13.BD.MLB.SN | ecosystem: Environmental > Aquatic > Freshwater > Lake | place: Lake Michigan, USA | collected 2013-09-23 | reverse complement strand
TGGAGCAGGTACTTCTGGTCGATTAGGAATTGTGGATGCCTCAGAATGCCCACCAACTTTTGGAGTCCCTTTTGATCTGGTAAATGGAATTATTGCTGGTGGAGATAAAGCTATCAGACGCGCGGTAGAAAATGCCGAAGACAATCCAAGTCAAGCGTGGATCGATCTTCAAGCAGAAAATATTTTAGAAAATGATGTAGTAATTGGAATTGCGGCTTCTGGAACTACCCCTTATGTAATTGGAGGTTTGAAAGCCTGTAATGAAAATAATATCCTCACAGGATCCATTTCTTGTAATGCAGGTAGTCCCCTTTCGCAAACGGCAAAATTTCCAATTGAAGTGATTGTTGGACCTGAATTTGTTACTGGAAGTTCACGAATGAAAGCAGGAACCGCGCAAAAACTAGTTCTAAATATGATTTCAACTTCTACAATGATACAGTTGGGAAAAGTGAAAGGAAATAAAATGGTAGACATGCAATTAAGCAATAGCAAACTAGTTGATCGTGGTGTAAAAATGATAATGGGTGAAATACCTGTAACTTATGAAAAAGGATCAGAATTACTAGCTAAATATGGAAGTGTAAGAAAAGCGGTGGATCATTATAACAATGAAAAAAAGTAATTATGAATACCAATAAAGATTTATTAAGCAAAGGGATAAAATACATCACTATATCCTTACCCTGCTTGTTCATTGGTCCAGCAGTAATCCATTTTGCATTTATAAATAAATTACAAACGCTTTACTATATTATCTTAGCAATTGGAATCGGTATTTGTATTACCGCAATGGTAATGCTTTTTAAAGGTTTAAATACAATTATGAAAAGTCTTTATAATAAATAATGGAAGCGTTAATTCACATCAATAAGACTTTTGATAAAGTCATCTCAATAAATAGTAGAATCAATAATCGGGAATTTGAAGGTTGTGTTTTTAAAAATTGTGATTTTTCAAATAGTGATTTTTCAAATAACACCTTTATGGATTGTGAGTTTTACGATTGCAATCTTTCCATGACCAAATTAAAAGGTACAGGCTTAAAAACAGTTGCATTCATCGACTGCAAGTTACTTGGTATTCAGTTTAATGAATGTGATGATTTTTTGTTTAATGTGAGTTTTGAAGAGTGTGTTTTGGATTACGCTTCATTTGCGAATAAAAAAATGTTAAAAACAAATTTAATGAATTCGTCATTGAAGGAGGTAACATTTATAGGAGCTAATTTATCCAATTCAGTATTTGAAAATAGTAATCTTGATGGGGCCATTTTTAACGATACTCAATTAGCTGGTGCTGATTTTACTTTAGCTCAAAATTATAAAATTGACCCAGAGTTTAATCCCATGCGAAAAGCTAAATTTTCGACTTTGGGAATTGAAGGATTACTAGATAAATACGATATAAAAATTGAATAACTAGCCCCCGATGGAAGGGAAAATCCCGAGCTTTTTTGCGAGGATTTGGAATAAAAGCGGGAATAGCTTCAAAAAAATAAAAACATGAAAAAAATACTATTTTTCTTCACACTACTCATTTTGACTTCGTGTTATGATGTGGAACGAAATTGCAACGCCTATAAAACAGGCAAATTCCAATTTGATTTTGTGGTTAATGGAGTTAAGAAAACAACCGTTTTTGAACGTACTCCAACGATGCAAATTGAAACTTACGAAGGTAAAACCGATACCGCAACAGTTCGATGGGTGAACGATTGTGAATTTGTTATTCAAAAATTACACCCAAAAAATAATAAAGAAAAAAAAGCAATTAGCATGAGAATAGTGTCAACTACAAAAAATTCTTATACCTTTGAATTTGGAATTATCGGCAGTGATGAAAAGCAAAAAGGAATTGCTAAAAAAATAAATTAAACGAAATTAAATGGAAGTTTTTTTAAATCCAAGTGCTTGGATAGCCTTATTAACATTGACTTTTTTAGAAATTGTATTGGGAATTGATAATATCATTTTCATTTCTATTGCAACAGGAAAGTTACCGGAAGAAAAACGTAAAAAGGCAACACAAATAGGTTTGTTTTTAGCCATGTTTTTACGTATTGCTTTGTTAATGGGTATATCGGTGTTGATTGCAATGAAAGAGGCTTGGTTCACCATTGATTTCAGCTGGTTTACCGCACAAATAACTGGACAGAGTCTGATATTACTCTTTGGGGGATTGTTTTTATTGTACAAAAGCACCACCGAAATTCGCGAAAAAATTGAAGAAAAAGGCGTTGAAGAAAAGCAACTAGGAAAATCAGCCGCTAAACGATTTTCAAGAGTTTTATTACAAATAATGTTGATCGATTTAGTGTTTTCGTTTGATAGTATTTTAACTGCAGTTGGAATGACAAATGGGGTTCCGGGAGCAATATACATAATGGTAACGGCTGTTATTATATCGGTGTTTATAATGATGCAATTTGCAGTTCCTGTAGGAATTTTTGTGAACAAACATCCAACTATTCAAATATTAGGACTTACCTTTTTAGTACTAATTGGATTTATGTTAATTACTGAAGCGGCACATTTAGCCCATGCTTCGTTTTTTGGAAATCACGTGGATGTAGTACCAAAAGGATATTTGTATTTTGCCATTTCCTTTTCACTTATGGTTGAAATATTAAATATGAAAATGTCGAAAAATAAGAAATAAAAAAAGCCACTAGAAAGTGGCTTTTTTGTTATTTATCATCTACTGTTTCTTGAGTTTGTTTTGGAATTGTTTTCTTACTTTTTCTACTTTTGGAGTAATAACATAACTACAATATCCTTGTGACTGATTCTGGTTGTAATAATTTTGGTGGTAATCTTCAGCATTATAAAATTTTGTAGCCTCTGAAATAACTGTCACAATTGGTTTTCCAAACGTATTTTCCTTAGTTAATAAAGCAATATAATCCTCAGATGTTGTCTTTTGGTTTGTATTATGATAAAAGATCTCACTTCTATATTGTGTTCCAGTATCATTTCCTTGACGGTTTAATGTGGTCGGATCGTGAGTTGCAAAAAACACCTCTAACAATTCTCCAAAAGAAATTGTGCTTGGATCAAATGTAATTTGGATCGCTTCGGCATGACCAGTATCCCCTCTACAAATATCAGAATACGATGGGTTAATTGTTTTTCCACCTATATAACCTGAGGTAACTGTTTTTACGCCTTCTAATTCTAAAAATACAGCTTCGGTACACCAAAAACAGCCACCTGCAAATGTTGCAACTTCTAATTTATCTTGAATTTCCATTGGTTTGTTGGGTATTAAATGAGGTAAATCTTGAACTTTTTCTTTTGATTGACACGAAAAAGCTAACATTGATAATAGAATACTGATTTTCTTTTTCATAGAATTAATTTTCACAAATTTATCAAGAATCGAAAGCTATCGACTGGCAATTAACTAAATATTATAATTTGTAGGATAATTTTATCCTTTGTTATTTTCAATAATCGTTAAAATCTTTGTTACTTTGTGAAAACTGTTCCAATATGATAGAAGCGAAAAAAATATCCAAATATTACGACCAACTCCAAGTATTAAAGGGTGTTGATTTGCATATTCAAAACGGTGAAATCGTATCTATCGTTGGTTCGTCGGGAGCAGGAAAAACTACGCTATTACAAATATTAGGTACGTTAGACAAACCTAATTCTCTAAAATCGAATGAAGGAACTTCATCAGAATTGATAATTAACGGTCAAAACGTTTTATCAATGAATGACAAAGAGTTGTCAAAATTCCGTAATCTAAACCTGGGATTTATATTCCAATTTCATCAATTATTACCAGAATTTACCGCATTAGAAAATGTATGCATTCCTGCATTCATTGCCAATAAACCGAAGCAAGAGACGGAAATTGAAGCAAAAAAATTATTAGATTACTTGGGACTTTCTCATCGAATTAACCACAAACCTAATGAACTGTCAGGTGGTGAACAACAACGAGTAGCAGTTGCAAGAGCCTTAATCAATAAACCTTTTATCATTTTTGCTGATGAACCTTCTGGCAATTTAGATACCGCTTCAGCAGAGAATTTACACCAATTGTTTTTTAAACTACGGGATGAATTTGGTCAAACATTTGTAATTGTGACACACAACGAAGAATTAGCCAATATGGCCGACCGTAAATTGGTGATGGTTGATGGGCAGATTAGTAACCATTTATAGCGTTATAACTATAAAATGACACTAAACGAAATCAAATCCTTCCTTGACGAAAAAGTCGAATTGTACAACAATCCAAATTTTATTGAAAGTGATCCCATCCAAATTCCGCATTTGTTTTCACAAAAAGAAGACATTGAAATTGCGGGGTTTTTAAGTGCGACTATTGCTTGGGGAAATCGAAAAATGATCATCAAAAACGGTCACCGGATGATGGAATTGATGGGGAATACTCCTTATGATTTTGTAATGTCACACAGTGAAAATGATTTGGATCGTCTAGAAACTTTCGTGCATAGAACTTATAATAGTTTGGATTTTCAATTTTTTATCACCAGCCTAAAAAACATTTATACAAATCATAATGGTTTAGAATCGGTATTTTACAATGGGCAATTAAACAATGAGGACTCAAGAGCAATGCAAACTGCCATCTCAGGATTTAAAAAAGTTTTTTTTGAATTGCCGCATCTTACACGAACAGAAAAACACATTTCTGATCCAATGGGAAATTCTGCAGCTAAAAGAATCAATATGTTTCTTAGGTGGATGGTTCGTCAGGATAATAAAGGCGTCGATCTAGGGATTTGGAAATCCATATCCCCTTCCCAACTTTCTTGTCCTTTAGACGTTCATTCCGGAAATGTTGCCCGAAAATTAGGCCTTTTGAAAAGAACTCAAAATGACGGAAAAGCGCTATTTGAACTCGATTCAAAACTTAGGCTTTACGATCCAAAAGATCCGGTGAAATACGATTTTGCCTTATTTGGATTAGGCGTTTTTGAAGGATTCTAATCCGCATTACTATCAGAAAAAAGCATTTCTAAAAAAAATTATCCCAATTTTCATTTTTTGGATTTATAAAAACTTATTTTTGCGCTATGGCAAGAAAAATCACAAATAAAATCGTATTCGATCATATAAAAGTCCTAGATGCAGGAGCTAAAGGCGTTTCAGTAGCAAAAGCCCCAGATGGAAAAGTTATCTTTATTCCAAATGTTGTTCCAGGTGACGTAGTTGACATTCAAACATTAAAGAAAAGAAAAGCTTATTACGAAGGAAAAGCGGTGAAATTTCACGAGTTTTCAGAGCACCGGATAGAACCTATATGTGAACATTTTGGAGTTTGTGGTGGGTGTAAATGGCAAAATATGAAATACAGCCAACAGTTGTATTACAAACAAAATGAAGTTAAAAATCATTTACAGCGAATAGGAAAAATAGAACTTCCTGAATTCGAACCTATTTTAGGATCAGAAAAACAATTTTTCTATAGAAATAAAATGGAGTTTAGTTTTTCAAATAGTCGCTGGTTGACTCAAGATGAAATTGAAAGTCAAGACGATTTAGGAAATAGAAATGCACTTGGATTTCATATTCCAAAAATGTGGGACAAAATATTAGACATCAATAAATGCCACCTTCAAGAAGATCCTTCTAATGCAATTCGAAACGAAATTAGAGAATTTGCCAATTCAAACAACTTGACTTTCTTTAACCCAAGAGGTCATGAGGGTTTGCTTAGAACCTTGATGCTTCGAACCGCATCTACTGGTGAAATTATGGTTTTAATTCAATTTTTTGAAGATGATAAACAAAATCGAGAATTGCTTTTGGATCATTTATATGAAAAATTTCCTCAAATTTCTTCATTACAATTTGTAATTAATAACAAAGCCAACGATACTTTGTATGACACTAATGTAAAATTATACAAAGGACGTGATTACATTTTGGAAGAAATGGAGGGTTTGAAATTTAGTATCAATGCGAAGTCATTCTACCAAACTAACTCTGATCAAGCCTATGAATTATACAAAATTACAAGAGATTTTGCAGGTTTAACTGGAAATGAGATTGTTTACGATTTATATACTGGAACAGGAACTATTGCTCAGTTTGTATCTAAAAACGCCAAAAAAGTAATTGGTGTAGAAAGTGTTCCAGAGGCCATTGAAGATGCTAAAGCAAATGCCAAAAGAAATGAAATTACCAATTGCGAGTTTTTTGTAGGTGACATGAAAGTGGTTTTTAATGAAGCATTTATTGCACAACATGGAAAACCTGATGTAATCATCACTGATCCGCCAAGAGATGGGATGCATAAAGAGGTAATTGAACAATTATTAAAAATTGAGCCAAAGAAAATTGTTTATGTAAGCTGTAACTCAGCTACCCAAGCTAGAGATTTAGCTTTAATGGATGAAAAATATAAGGTAACAAGAGTTCGTCCAGTTGATATGTTTCCACAAACACACCACGTAGAAAATGTAGTACTTTTAGAGAGAAGATAATTATTCTTTAACTATTACAATTGTTGCTTTAAAACCTGTAGATAGATTCCATTGATTGGCTGATATTGAGGCCCCTTTGTCATCAAAAACTTGAAATTCTGCGGTATTTGGTCCGGAAAAACCTTGATTTATTGCCTCGATATCAATTTTATTGAAACCATTTTTTAGGGTAAATTCAAAAGCTTTATAATCCCCTTCCAAAAGAACATTCTCTTGAATAATCATGTCATTTATGTAAATTCTTACTCGATCGCCATCAACAAATTGGTTGTCACGACAAAGAATTTTCACAAATAATGATTTGGTTTTAAAATCTCCTAAATTCTGATTTCTTCTGAAAGCTTGTGTTACTTCACCATCACTATTTTTATTCATTTTCTCTTGGTACACACTGCCAGGATTCACAAAATCACTTTTCATAGAAAGGTCTAATGGCTTTGAACCACCTATTTTTTGAAATAGTATTTCTGGTTCTTTTTTTTCTGGAACGTCCTTAAAATTAGGAGTAATTGGAGTAATTGGACTGAATTTTGAAGAAGTACTTTTGGATTTTGAAATTGGCGTATTCTTAATCGGGGAGATTTGAACTGCTTTATTACCATTATCAAATTGAGAATAGCAAAGTGAAGAAAAAAACAATAATACCAATAAAGAAAATTTGATTTTCATACTAAATGTCCCAATCATTAATTTTATAAAAATAAATAAAAAAACTTCGCTAATAAATACATTAACGAAGTTTTAATAATTTTAAGTAACAATTTTATTTCGAATTATAAACTGAAATCGCGTCTTTTAATATTTCTACTGATCGGATTAAGTCTTTTTTATTCAAGACATAAGCTATTCTAACTTCATTTAACCCTACTCCTGGTGTAGAATAAAATCCTGCAGCTGGAGCGACCATAACCGTTTCTTTATTTAAATCATACGATTCTAACATCCATTGAGCAAATTTATCTGCATCGTCAATTGGCAACTGAGCAATACAATAAAAAGCTCCTTTAGGCTTGCTTACCACTACTCCATCAATCTTATTTAATTCTTCAACCAAAGTATCACGACGAATTCTATATTCTGAAATCACTTCATCAAAATAACTTTGAGGAGTATCTAAAGCAGCTTCACTAGCAATTTGTTCAAATGTTGGAGGACTTAATCTTGCTTGTGCAAATTTCATAGCCGTTGCCATTAACTCTTTGTTTTTTGAAACAATACAACCAATTCTTGCACCACACATACTATAACGCTTTGAAACAGAATCAATCATAATGGCATTTTCTTCTAATCCAGGAATATTCATAACAGAATAGTGAACATCGCCATCATAAGTAAATTCTCTGTAAACTTCATCAGCTATCAGAAACAAATCGTGTTTCTTTACCAATTCGGCCAATTGCATAATCTCCTCTTTAGAATACAAATAACCCGTCGGATTTCCAGGATTACATATTAAAATAGCTTTAGTTTTTGGGGTAATTAATCTTTCAAAATCAGCGATTGGGGGCAATGCAAATCCAGTATCTATAGATGAAATCACAGGCACGACTTTTACACCTGAAGCAGTAGAGAATCCATTATAGTTAGCATAAAATGGCTCTGGAATAATTACTTCATCACCAAAATCCATGGTACTACCCATAGCAAAAAGCAAGGCTTCAGAACCACCTGTTGTAATAATTATATCGGCAACATCAATTGGCAATCCGATACTATTATAAAATTGGGATAACTTATTTCTATAGCTTTCAAATCCAGCAGAATGACTGTATTCTAAAACCTTAATATCAAGATTTTTAATAGAATTCATTGCCACTTCTGGCGTTTTAATATCGGGTTGACCAATGTTCAAATGATATACTTTGTGACCTTTCTTTTTTGCAATTTCTGCATATGGCACCAACTTACGAATTGGTGATTCCGGCATTTGAATTCCTTTATTTGAAACTTTTGGCATAATAATTAGTTTTGAAATGCAAATTTGCAATATTTATTTTAAAATAGCAGCGAATTTAGCAATCTTTATATAAAAAAAGCGCCTCAATTGAAGCGCTCCTCTATAAGTGTAATTAGTTATTGACTAGGCAATGTTTTTTTCTTTTCCAAAATGTTTATTTCTGGCTTAACAATAACTTCCCCTTTAATTTTTAAAGCAATTTTACCCCCCTCAACATTAGTTGCATTTGATTCAACAGTTATTGTTTTTCTAATTGGCCCTGGATTCATATTATATTTAACATCGATTTTTCCGGTCATCCCAGGCATAATTGGTTCGGTTGGCTTAGTTGGTACCGTGCACCCACAAGTTGATTGAACGTTGATGATAATTAATGGCGCATCGCCAGTATTTTTAAATTCAAAAGTACGAAGTCCACTGTCCGAATCTTTGCTCACTGTTCCATAATCTATAGTATTGTCTTTATTTAAAAATTCAATTCTTGCTCCACTTTGTGCAAATCCAATCGCGGAAAAGGCAATAAATGCTAATAGAAAGATTGTTTTTTTCATTTAATAAGTATTAAATTAATACAAGTAAATGTAGTTTCTTTTATTTAATCACACAAATTTTTAAATCGCTTTTTATAGTGTGCATAATTATTTACTTTTGTAGAAATAATGAATATAAAATATAATGACGATTCCATCGCAATTTGACGCAAAAACCATCGAAGATAAATGGTACGATTACTGGATGAAAAACAACTATTTCAATTCCACACCCGACCATAGAACTCCCTATACAATTGTAATTCCCCCTCCAAATGTTACTGGTGTGCTTCACATGGGTCATATGCTTAACAATACCATTCAAGATGTTCTTATTCGAAGAGCAAGACTTAAAGGATTCAATGCTTGTTGGGTGCCAGGAACCGATCATGCTTCCATTGCAACCGAAGCTAAAGTAGTTGCAAAATTAAAAGCCGAAGGAATCAATAAAGACGATTTAACACGCCAAGAGTTCTTGGCTCACGCATGGGAATGGACCGATAAATATGGAGGAGTAATCCTAGAGCAACTTAAAAAATTGGGCGCTTCTTGTGATTGGGAAAGAACAAAATTTACCATGGATCCTGACATGTCGGCTTCAGTAATTCGTTCTTTTGTTGATTTACACAAAAAGGGCTTAATCTATCGTGGTTTTAGAATGGTTAACTGGGATCCTGAAGCTAAAACTACACTTTCTGACGAAGAAGTAATTTTTGAAGAACAACAAGGAAAATTATACTATATAAAATACGAAATTCAAGGAAGCACAGATTTTATAACTGTAGCTACTACTCGACCTGAAACAATATTTGGAGATACTGCAATTTGCATCAATCCGAATGACGAACGATTTTTACATTTGAAAGGTAAAAAGGCAATTGTGCCTATTTGTGGAAGAGTAATTCCTATTATTCAAGATGAATATGTTGATGTTGAATTTGGAACTGGTTGCTTAAAAGTTACTCCAGCTCACGACACCAATGATAAATTGTTAGGAGAAAAACACCATTTAGAAATCATCGATATTTTTAATGAAGATGCAAGTTTGAATAGTTATGGCTTACATTACCAGGGTAAAGATCGATTTGTAGTTCGTGAAGAAATAGCTAAGGAGTTGGCATCAATTGGAAACTTAGTAAAGGTAGAGAATCATCTAAATAAAGTAGGAACATCTGAGAGAACGAAAGCCGTTATTGAACCTAGATTATCAGATCAATGGTTTCTAAAAATGGAAGATTTAGTGAAACCTGCGATTAAAGCGGTTTTAGTAGATAACGAAATTAAATTACACCCTAAAAAGTTTGATAACACTTACAAACATTGGTTAGAAAATATCCGTGATTGGAATATTTCACGTCAATTGTGGTGGGGACAGCAAATACCTGCCTACTATTATGGTGATGGAAAAGAGGACTATGTTGTCGCTGAATCAATTGAAGAAGCATTGGTTTTAGCCCAAGAAAAAACGAAAAACAACCAGTTAACTATTGATAACTTAACCCAAGATAAAGATGCTTTAGATACTTGGTTCTCTTCATGGCTTTGGCCAATGTCTGTATTTGGTGGAATCATGGATCCTGAAAGTGAGGATTTTAAATATTATTATCCTACAAATGACTTAGTTACTGGGCCAGATATTTTATTTTTCTGGGTTGCCAGGATGATTATTGCTGGTTATGAATATACAGGTAAAAAACCTTTTACAAATGTCTATTTGACTGGATTAGTTCGCGACAAACAACGTCGTAAAATGTCTAAATCTTTAGGAAATTCTCCTGATCCTTTGGATTTAATCGATAAATTTGGTGCCGATGGAGTTCGTGTTGGATTGCTTTTAAGCGCTTCGGCTGGAAATGATATCATGTTTGATGAAGAACTTTGTAACCAAGGGAAAGCATTTACCAATAAGATCTGGAATGCTTTAAAATTAATTAAAGGCTGGGAAGTTTCAGCTACTATTTCACAGCCAGAATCTTCAAAAGTAGCTATCGAATGGTATGAAGCCAAATTGCAACAGACCTTAGTTGAGATTGAAGATAATTTTGAGAAATACAGAATTTCTGACGCTTTAATGGGAATATATAAACTGGTTTGGGACGATTTCTGTTCTTGGTTTTTAGAAATGATTAAACCCGCTTATCAAGCACCAATTGACAAAATTACTTTTGATAAAGCAATTGAAATGTTAGAAAGTAATTTAAAATTATTACATCCATTTATGCCATTTCTAACAGAGGAAATTTGGCACTATACTGCCGAAAGAACTCCTGAAGATGCTCTCATTGTTTCTACATGGCCAACTTTAAAACCATTTAATGCCAATTTAATTATTGAATTTGAAAATACAATGGAAGTAATTTCAGGAATTAGAACCATTAGAAAAGATAAGAATATACCTTTTAAAGATCCTATTGAATTTAAAATAGTGAACAAAGATAACGTTTCCAATCATTTTGATTCGGTGATCACCAAATTAGGAAATATATCTTCATTAGAATATGTAACTAAAAAAGTAGATGGTGCTTTATCTTTCAGAGTAAAATCAAACGAATATTTTATTCCTATTTCTGGAAATATCAATGTGGAGGAAGAAGTTGCAAAATTAACCGAAGAATTGAAATACATTCAAGGATTTTTAAAATCGGTACAAGCCAAGTTATCCAATGAAAAATTTGTCAATGGTGCACCCGAGAAAGTATTGGCAAATGAAAAACAAAAAGAAGCTGATGCGTTAGCAAAAATCGCAACAATCGAACAAAGCCTAGCCAGTTTGAAATAAAAAAAAGCCTCAATTATGAGGCTTTTTTATTGAATATAAATCCCAATCCTATTTTTGATAACATCCTTTTTCCAAAAGGGAAGAAAAATTTTGACTGCCCAAATAAATAGCCAAAACCCATTAATAAAAAGGGATAAATTGGTAAAACTAAAACTAATAAAATTAAATAATAGTGGAACCAATGGGTATTTTCATCACTAATTCCGATTAGTTCCATTAAATAACTTGAAATCCTTGCCGATAAAGAACCGTTAATAGCAAACACAATAATTATCAATAGTAATTGATAAATAGTAGTGATTCCCCAACGCTCTTTTAATTTTTTCATAACCCAAATTTACAAAATTAATAATCAAAAAATCAGCATATTAAAGCAAAAAAAATGCACCTTAACAAAGATGCATTTGTTTAAATCATTTAAAATTTCAACATTAATTTTTTAATATACTAATTATTTGAGAAGCCAATTCTGTTCCAATTCTATCTTGCGCTTCCATTGTAGCCGCTCCAATGTGAGGAGTTAAAGAAATTTTTTGGTTCATCAAAATAGTGATTTCAGGATTTGGTTCGTTTTCAAAAACGTCCAAACCAGCAAATAGAACTTTGCCACTATCCAACGCTTTTACTAAAGCAACTTCATCAATTACTCCACCACGAGCGCAATTTACAATTCCAACTCCAGGCTTCATTATTTCTAATTCAGTAGTACCGATAATATATCCATCTTGAGCAGGAACATGTAGCGTTATAAAATCAGCTTCTTTAAATAAGGATTCCAACGATTGGGTTATAATAGTGGTTGTGATTGATTGCCCATCGAAAAATTCCACTTTTACGTCTACTTTTTCAATAAAACTATCACTTGCAATCACTTTCATTCCAAGACCTAAAGCCATTTTTGCAGTGGCTTGCCCAATTCTTCCAATTCCAACAATTCCAAGTGTTTTTCCTCTTAATTCCACTCCATTCGCGTACGCTTTTTTAAGTCCTTCAAAATTAGAATCGCCTTCAAGAGGCATATTTCTATTAGCATCATGTAAAAAACGAACTCCTGAAAATAAATGAGCAAAAACTAATTCCGCTACCGATTCAGAAGAAGATGCCGGCGTATTAATTACACTAATCCCTTTACTCTTAGCATAATCCACATCAATATTATCCATACCAACTCCACCTCTACCAATTATTTTTAACCCTGGGCAAGCATCGATGATATCTTTTCTTACTTTAGTTGCACTTCGAACTAAAACTACACTGACGTTGTTTTCGTTAACATAATTAGCAACTTGTTCCTGAGCTACTTTAGTTGTAATTACTTCAAATCCAGCTTTTTCTAAAGCTAAGATTCCACTTTTTGAAATTCCATCGTTTGCTAAAACCTTCATACTTATTTATATTTTACTTTCAAAATCTTTCATTACATCAACTAATACTTGTACACTTTCTATTGGAAGTGCATTGTACATTGAAGCTCTATAACCCCCAACAGAACGATGACCAGGCAAACCGGAAATCCCTGCCGCTTTCCACATCGAATCGAATAAGGTTGTATGTTCCTCATTTTCTAATAAGAAAACAACGTTCATAGTAGAACGGTCTTCCTCTTTTGCAGCTCCTTTAAAATAAGGATTTCTATCAATTTCAGCATATAATAAATTTGCTTTAGCTTGATTTAATTTTTCAACAGCTGCAATACCACCCATTTTTTTTAACCATTGTAAAGTCAATAAAGAAGCATAAACGGGGAAAACCGCCGGTGTGTTGTACATGCTATCCGCTTTAATATGTTTTTCATAATCCAACATACTTGGAATTACTCTTCCTGATTTACCCAAAATTTCCTCTTTAACGACTACTAAAGTCGTTCCAGCCGGGCCCATATTTTTTTGAGCCCCCGCATAAATTATATCAAATTTTGAAAAATCTAAAACTCTAGAGAAAATATCAGAACTCATATCACAAACCATCGGTACAGAAACAGCTGGGAATTCCTTAATTTGAGTACCAAAAATGGTATTATTACTTGTACAATGAAAATAATCTACATCATTAGGAACTATAAATCCTTTTGGGATGTAACTGTAATTCTCGTCTTTGGATGTGGCGACTACATTAACATCTCCAAACAATTTAGCTTCTTTGATAGCAGCAGAAGCCCAGGTTCCTGTATCAAGATAAGCTGCTTTTCCTTCCAATTTCATCAAGTTATAAGGAACCATCAAAAACTCTAAACTTGCACCACCATGCAAAAACAAAGCTTGATACCCTTTTCCTTTTAAATCCAATAATTCTAAAGCTAAATCTCTTGCTTCATCCATTACAGCTACAAAATCTTTGCTTCTGTGAGAAATTTCTAAAAGAGATAACCCTGAATTGTTGAAATCCAATATCGCATCAGCCGATTTTTGAAAAACTTCTTGAGGTAAAATACAAGGTCCTGCGCTGTAATTGTGTTTTTTCATTAGTATTGTGGGGTTGAAAAAATTAAGCTACAAATTTCGTAAATAGGAAACTAAAATCAATTAAATATTCCCAAATAGTTATGCCGATTTATTAACAAAATCGTTTTAGTGAAATGGAGAATTTGAGAATTTGATAATCTACAAATTGGTCAAGAATTTAATTGTATCAATATTATCAGCATAATCCCACAATTTTGGTTTCTGTGTTTGGCCAAATGAAACGCTATTTTCAATTAAACCATTGGAAACTACACATTGAATTTGCTCGTGATCTTGTTGTAATTTGTTCTTTATATCTTCTAAATTATCATAATATTCGTAAAATACAGCTGAAATTGGAGAAGCATAACTTGAATCTTCTTTTATAATTAGAAATTCATTGTCTAATAAATTAAAATTACTCATTAAGAAAACAGCCTTATTATAATCGTAGTTATTGATGTACTTTTCAAATTTCATTACTCGATGATAGGGATACATTCCCCCAAAAAATGAATCGAAATTATAGTTTCTTGGAACAAATAGCTTAGAAACATTTCTACATCCCAAGCCAAAATATCGAAAAACATCTTCTCCTAAAGCAATCATTTGCTCCTCAGATTCATTTCCATCTAAAACAGCAACCGAATTTCTTGATTTTCTGATTATCGAAGGCTTATCTTTAAAATAATACTCAAAATAACGAGCAGTATTATTGCTTCCAGTTGCAATTACAGCATCGAAATTTTCTAATTTACCCTCAACAAAAGTGATGTAGTTTTCTAATTCTGGATCAACTGAAATTAAATATTTTGCTATAAATGGTAATAAATGCTGATCATTTGAAGAGGTTTTTACCACTACTTTATTACCAGAAAGTAAAACCGAAATAAAATCGTGAAAACCTACCAAAGGTATATTTCCCGCCAAAACCAATCCAACTGTTTTAGAAGTTACATTGTCCAAATTATATCTATTTAACCATAGGCTTAAATTTTCTTCCGTTAAAGCCTCCGCCCAGGATTGAATGGCAAAATAAACGTTTTCATTGGTGTACCAACCATTATGAGATGGCGATAACTGAATTAAATCAATGAATTTATCAAAATACAAATCGTTGTGAAGTACGGTCTGACATTTAGTATTTTCAACTTTGGAAAATTGGGATAAAAATTTACCTAGTTCTATAAAAATACTTTTTTTATGTGCTAATGTCATATTGATTTGCTTATGATAAGTTTTGGATGTAATTTTGCACAAAAATAAGATAATTATCTGCAATAGACAATACGCTGTAAGCATTCTGCTTATCGGATTTTGCTTAAAGCACAAAGTAAAATAATATGGCAATTATAATAACTGACGAATGTATTAATTGTGGGGCTTGCGAACCGGAATGTCCTAATACCGCTATTTATGAAGGAGCCGATGATTGGAGATACAAAGACGGAACAAAAATTAGAGGAAAAGTAATTTTGGCTGATGGAACTGAAATAGATGCCGATGCAGCTCAAACTCCAATTTCAGACGACATTTACTATATAGTACCTGGTAAATGTACCGAATGCAAAGGATTTCATGAAGAACCTCAATGTGCCGCTGTTTGCCCAGTTGACTGCTGTGTTCCAGATGAAAATCATGTAGAAAGCGAAGAAACGCTTTTGAACAGACAAGCGTTTTTACACAACGAATAATTAAAAAACCTGAGTGATGAGCTCAGGTTTTTTTTTAAAATTTATAAAGGCATTTATTTTCAAAATTTTTATTAAAAGATATAAATCCTATATTTGCACTCTTAAAAAATAAACCATAATGAAAGCAGGAATTGTAGGATTACCTAATGTTGGAAAATCAACATTATTCAATTGTTTATCAAACGCAAAAGCACAAAGCGCTAACTTCCCTTTTTGTACTATCGAGCCCAATATTGGTGTCGTAAATGTTCCTGATTCTAGAATTGCAAAATTAGAAGAGCTAGTTAAGCCGGAACGCGTTCAAATGGCAACTGTAGATATTGTGGATATTGCAGGATTGGTAAAAGGAGCAAGTAAAGGAGAAGGTTTAGGAAATCAGTTTCTAGGAAATATTAGAGAATGTAATGCAATTATCCATGTTTTACGTTGTTTTGATAATGATAATATTATTCACGTTGATGGTAATGTAAATCCAATTAGAGATAAAGAAACTATTGACATCGAATTGCAATTAAAAGATCTTGAAACTGTTGAAAAACGTCTTGAAAAAGTGAATCGTGCCGCAAAAACAGGAAATAAAGAAGCGCAAACTGAAAAAGCATTATTGGACCGAATTAAAGACGCTTTATTACAAGCGAAATCAGCTAGAACCGTAGTTCCTCAAAATCACGAAGAAGAAGAATTAATGGAGACTTTCCAATTAATCACCACAAAACCAGTTTTGTATGTTTGTAATGTAAGCGAAGATGCCGCTGTAAATGGCAATCAATATGTAGATCAAGTTCGCGAATTAGTAAAATCGGAAGAGGCAGAAGTGATTATACTTTCTGTGGGTGCAGAGGCAGATATCGCCGAATTAGAAAGTTTCGAAGAGCGTCAAATTTTCCTTGAAGACATGGGATTGTCAGAACCTGGATCCTCGGTTTTAATTCGTGCTGCCTATAAATTATTAAAACAACAAACCTATTTCACCGCCGGAGTTAAAGAAGTTAGAGCATGGACTATTAACGTTGGATCCACAGCCCCACAAGCCGCAGGAGTAATTCACACCGATTTCGAAAAAGGATTTATCCGGGCTGAAGTGATCTCTTACGAAGATTTTGTTCACTACGGATCTGAAGCAAAATGCAAAGAAGCAGGAAAATTTAAAGTCGAAGGAAAAGAATATGTCGTAAAAGATGGCGATGTAATGCACTTCCGTTTCAACGTATAAAAATTAAGCCGCTAAATAAGCGGTTTTTTTGTGCCTATTTCCAGCTATCCATTGCAAGATTTTTCCATAAAATTGCTTTCCATTTCTATCGGGAGCAAAATCTCGTTTTATAACCTATATTACGTTAATAATTCAAAAATCTTAATTCTTAAATCTTAAATAAAATTGTCAATATCATTCTTAATAACTTTGATAAAAATTGTTTTAAAACCACACGAATATCACTAAATTAGCATTCTATTGGTTTGAGAAAAATCTATGACCAAACAACACATCGTTAAATTCAGTTTTATTTAAAATGTCAGAACAAAATCAATATACCGAAGACAATATACGCTCCCTCGATTGGAAAGAACACATTCGAATGCGTCCTGGAATGTATATTGGAAAATTAGGCGATGGCTCCTCCCCTGACGATGGTATTTACATTCTTTTAAAGGAAGTTCTAGACAACTGTATCGATGAATTTGTAATGGGAGCCGGTAAAACAATTGAAGTTACCATAAAAGATAAAACCGTTACCGTTCGCGATTATGGTCGTGGAATTCCATTAGGAAAAGTGGTTGATGTAGTTTCTAAAATGAATACCGGAGGTAAATACGATTCACTAGCCTTCAAAAAATCGGTAGGTTTAAATGGAGTTGGAACTAAGGCGGTAAATGCGCTCTCTAATTATTTCCGTGTAGAATCTGTTCGTGACGACAAACAAAAAGCGGCTGAATTTTCTGAAGGAAACCTAGTTTTAGAAGAAGATATAATTGATACAACCAAGAGAAAAGGAACAAAAGTTACCTTTACTCCTGATGAAGCGATATTCAAAAATTACAAGTTCAGAATAGAATATGTAATCAAAATGGTGAAAAACTACTGTTACCTAAACAACGGTTTAACCATTTTATTCAATGGCGAAAAATACTATTCTGAAAATGGTCTTAAAGATTTATTGGAAGAAACTATTCACGCCGATGATCTAGAATACCCTATCGTTCACTTAAAAGGAGACGATATTGAAATTGCATTAACGCACAGTAAAACACAATACAGCGAAGAATACCACTCTTTTGTTAACGGGCAAAATACTACTCAAGGTGGAACTCACTTAGCGGCCTACAGAGAAGCAATTGTAAAAACTATCAGGGAATTTTACAACAAGGGCTTTGAAGCTTCCGACGTTCGAAAATCGATCGTAACAGCTATCAGTATAAAAGTAATGGAACCGGTTTTTGAATCTCAAACAAAAACGAAATTAGGCTCAACAGACATGGGTTCTGAAGCTGGCATGCCATCGGTACGAACATTTGTAAATGATTTTGTGAAAACAAATTTGGATAATTATTTACATAAAAATCCACAAACAGCAGATGCGTTATTGCGCAAAATTCTTCAAGCAGAACGGGAACGCAAAGAGCTTTCAGGAATTAGAAAATTAGCCACCGATAGAGCTAAAAAAGCCAATCTTCATAATAAAAAATTAAGAGATTGTAGAGTACACCTTCAAGACACTAAAAATCCTAGAAGCCTTGAAAGTACGCTTTTTATTACCGAGGGGGATTCAGCTTCTGGATCAATTACCAAGTCTAGGGATGTAAATACCCAAGCGGTATTTAGTTTACGTGGAAAACCATTGAACTCCTATGGAATGACAAAGAAAATTGTATATGAAAATGAAGAATTCAACTTGCTTCAAGCCGCATTGGATATCGAAGATGGATTAGAGCGTTTGCGTTATAACAATATTGTAATTGCTACCGATGCCGATGTGGATGGGATGCACATTCGTTTATTATTAATTACCTTTTTCCTACAATTCTTCCCTGAGTTAATAAAAGAAGGGCATTTGTATATTTTACAAACCCCTCTTTTTAGAGTTAGAAATAAGAAAGAAACCATCTATTGCTATTCTGACGATGAGCGAAAAGAGGCCATTGAGAAATTAAAACCAAAACCTGAAATTACTCGATTTAAAGGTTTGGGAGAAATTTCACCGGATGAGTTTAAAAATTTCATTGGAGAATCCATTCGATTGGATCCAATTATGATGGATAAAAACACTTCAATTGAGCAATTATTATCCTTCTATATGGGTAAAAACACCCCAGATCGACAAGATTTTATTATTAAAAACTTGAAAGTCGACTTAGATGTTGTAGAAGCAATTTAGTATAAAAGAGTCAAAGAAATTTAATGGACGAAGAAGAAGAGAACATTATTCCATACGAGGAAAACGAACCTAAAATATCAGACGAAAAGCATTTTTATGAAAATGAAGAAGATGCCAATGATACCATTACCAAAGTTACAGGAATGTACAAAGATTGGTTTTTGGATTATGCTTCTTACGTAATTTTAGAACGTGCGGTCCCTGCAATTGAAGATGGTTTTAAACCCGTTCAACGTCGAATTATGCACTCTTTGAAAGAGTTAGACGACGGCAGATACAATAAAGTTGCTAATGTTGTGGGGCACACCATGCAATACCATCCTCACGGTGATCAAAGTATTGCTGATGCCATGGTACAAATAGGTCAAAGAGAATTATTGATCGATTGTCAAGGAAACTGGGGAAATATTCTTACTGGCGATAGCGCGGCAGCATCAAGATATATCGAGGCACGTTTGTCAAAATTTGCCTTAGAAGTTTTATATTCGCCAAAAATTACTGATTGGGGAGTTTCCTATGATGGTCGTCGTGCAGAACCGAATAATCTTCCTGTAAAATTCCCACTATTACTAGCTTCAGGAGCTGAAGGAATTGCTGTAGGTCTATCTACAAAAGTTCTTCCACACAATTTTAATGAATTAATTGACGCCTCAATAAAAATATTAAAAGGAAAACCTTTTACGATTTATCCTGATTTTCAAACTGCAGGAATTGCTGATGTTACTAATTATAATGACGGAATGCGTGGCGGAAGAGTTCGCGTTCGTGCGAAAATTAGTCAGCTTGACAAAAATACTTTGGTGATTACCCAAATTCCATTTTCTACCAATACTACCACTCTAATTGATAGTATTTTGAAAGCCAATGAAAAAGGGAAAATCAAAATCAAGAAAATAGAAGACAATACCGCTGCAGAAGTTGAAATCTTAATTCACTTATTCCCAGGTGTTTCTCCAGATAAAACAATTGATGCTTTATTCGCATTCACTGCATGCGAAACTTCTGTTTCTCCATTGGGTTGCGTAATTGAAGACAACAGCCCATTGTTTATTGGTGTTTCCGATATGCTTAAAATTTCAACTAATAGAACGGTTGGTTTATTAAAAAGTGAATTGGAAATTCAATTAAGTGAACTAGAAGAACAATGGCATTTTGCCTCTTTAGAGCGAATCTTTATCGAGCAAAAAGTGTACCGATTAATTGAAGAGGAAGACACTAAAGAAGGAGTTATTGCTGCAATTGATGAAGGTTTGAAGCCTCACATCAAACACTTAAAGCGTGCAATTACAGAAGATGATATTTTGCGATTGACAGAAATTCGAATCATGAGAATTTCAAAATTTGATAGCAACAAAGCCCAAGACAAAATTGAAGCTTTAGAGGGAGATATCGAACAAGTAAAATTCGACTTAGAAAACCTAATCGATTTTGCAATTTCGTATTTCACTCGATTAAAGGAAAAATACGGAAAAGGTCGTGAACGCCAAACCGAGCTAAGAATCTTTGATGATATTGAAGCCACCAAAGTAGTTTTAAGAAATACCAAATTATACGTTAATAGAGAAGAAGGATTTGTAGGAACGAGTCTTAAAAAAGACGAATACGTGGCCGATTGCTCTGATATTGATGATATTATAGTTTTTTTAAGAGATGGGAAAATGATGGTAACCAAAGTAGATGCAAAAACATTTGTTGGTAAAGACATCATTCACATTGCTATATTTGACCGAAGCGACAAACGTACCATTTACAATATGATTTATCGTGATGGTAAAAACGGTCCTTCTTATATTAAACGATTTAATGTTTCAGGTGTTACCCGAGATAAATTCTACGATTTAACGAATGAAAAACCTGGTTCTCAAGTGCTCTATTTCTCTTGTAATCCAAATGGTGAAGCGGAAGTAATAACCGTACTACTTCGTCAAGTGGGAAGTATTAAAAAATTAAAATTCGATATTGATTTTGCTAACCTGGCGATAAAAGGAAGAACTTCTAAAGGGAATATTGTAACCAAATATCCTGTTAAAAAGATTGAACTTAAGGAAAAAGGAATTTCGACTTTGTTACCAAGAAAAATTTGGTTTGATGAAACCGTTCAAAGATTAAATGTTGATGCTCGTGGTGAATTGTTAGGTGAATTCAGACCTAGTGATAAGATATTAATTATCCAGCAATCTGGTAAATTAAAAGTCGTAACTCCAGAATTAACTACTCATTTCGATGAAGATATGGTGGTATTGGAAAAATGGATTCCTAAAAAACCAATTTCAGCTATTTATTATGATGGTGAAAAGGAACGTTATTTTGTAAAACGTTTTTTAGTAGAAGTTGAAAATAAAGAAGAAACATTTATTACTGAACATCCAAATTCTCAATTAGAAATTGTTTCTACCGATTATCGACCTGTTGCTGAATTGATATTTAATAAAATTAAAGGAGTTCAAAAAGACAATTTAAATGTTGATATTGAAGCTTTTATAGCGGTTAAAGGATTTAAAGCCTTAGGTAATCAATTGACTACAGATAAAGTAAAACAAGTAAATCTTTTAGAACCGTTGCCATTTGAAGTTCCTGAAGAAGTAGTTCCTGAGGAAATAGAAGTTGAAGGAGATGAAGTTGAAAATAGTGAAACCAATGAATATGACGATTCAGATATTCAACTAGACGAAGACGGGCAAATAACATTATTTTAAATCTGTAGAAGAGCTAAAATTAACAAAAAACGCATTACTAATTATTTTGCAAAATGGTCTTTTTAAAGTAATTTTGCACAACACAACAACAACA
>Ga0007787_10000119_pt1 | contig 22298 bp, 20 predicted proteins | sample LauGreFa1BDMLBSN_2_FD_59500 | JGI IMG/M metagenome (GOLD analysis project Ga0007787, IMG submission 59500) | Freshwater lake microbial communities from Lake Michigan, USA - Fa13.BD.MLB.SN | ecosystem: Environmental > Aquatic > Freshwater > Lake | place: Lake Michigan, USA | collected 2013-09-23 | reverse complement strand
TGAAACTTATAACGTCGGTGGTTGGAATGAAAAAACAAATTTAGAAGTCGTTGAAACTTTGTGTGCGATTTTGGATGAATTAAAACCAAAAAAAGACGGCAAAAGTTATGCTGATCAAATTACTTTCGTTAAAGATAGGCTGGGGCATGATAGACGCTATGCGATTGATGCCTCTAAGTTAGAGCGTGATTTAGGTTGGAGACCTCAAGAAACTTTTGAAACAGGACTTCGTAAAACAGTCATTTGGTATTTAGAGCATGAAACGTGGGTTAATCATGTGGTATCGCATACATATCAACATTGGGTGCAAAAGCAATACTCATGAAAATTCTTCTTACAGGAAAAAATGGACAATTAGGCTATCGGTTAGGATACGATTTAAAAAAATTTCATGAAGTTATTGAGACGGATCGCGACACTCTGGATTTAAAAGATACTCAATCGATCGAAAATACAATTTATAAAGTCAAGCCAGATCTGATTATTAATGCAGCGGCTTATACAAATGTAGATAAAGCAGAAAAAGAAAAAGATTTAGCTTATGAAATCAATGCATTAGCCCCAAGAACGTTAACTCAAACTGCAAAAACACTTGATATTCCAATTATCCATATTTCAACCGATTACATTTTTGACGGTTCAAAAAAAGATATTTATTTGGAGGATGATGAAGTTAATCCTTTGTCGGTTTATGGGAAAACAAAATGGCAAGGAGAGGAGTTTGTAAGGCAACATCATAAACATTTTATTTTACGAACAAGTTGGGTTTTTTCATCTCACGGACATAATTTTTTAAAGACCATATTTAAACTAGCTCAAGAAAAAAACTCACTCAATGTTGTTGATGATCAATGGGGCGCTCCCACTTGTGTTAAAACATTAAGTGAGGCAATTCAAACTATTATTCAAAATGTTGATCAAAAAAATAATTTAGAGCTTTATGGAACATATCATGTGACATCAAAAGGCGAAACAAATTGGTATTTATATGCAAGAAAAATTCTTGATATTCTGGAATCTTGTAAAATTGAATTGAAACTTAAAAAAAATGATCTACATCCAGTTCATTCATCTCAATATCCTCAAGATGCAACACGACCGAAAAATTCCAGAATGAATACGAAAAAGTTTAAAAATACCTTTATGTTAGAATTTCCTCACTGGGAAAATGAAGTAGAAGATGTGATCTCTCAAATAATTAAAAGCTTAGATTAAATGACAAAAATAACATCACACAGGAAAGGCATTATCCTAGCGGGAGGTTCTGCTACCCGTCTTTATCCTGTGACACAATCTATTTCTAAGCAACTTCTTCCAGTCTATGACAAACCAATGATTTATTATCCATTGAGTGTTTTAATGCTCGCAGGTATTCGAGATATTTTAATTATTTCAACGCCTCAAGATATTCCTCGCTTTCAGGGTTTATTAAAAGATGGTTCTCAATGGGGTCTTAATATTCAATATTGCATTCAACCTTCACCGAATGGTTTAGCGGAAGCTTTTATTTTAGGTGAAAATTTTATAGCGCATAACTTGTCGGCACTCATTTTGGGTGACAATATTTTTTATGGCCATGATTTAAAAGACACTTTATTAAATGCCATGCAAAAAAAAGATGGAGCAACTATTTTTGCCTACCATGTTCAAGACCCAGAAAGGTATGGTGTCGTAGAGTTTAATCAAAACAATAAAGCCATCTCATTAGAAGAAAAACCTAAAAATCCCAAATCAAATTATGCTGTTACAGGATTATATTTTTACGATAAAGATGTTGTAAAAATGGCTAAAAATTTAAAACCATCAGGAAGAGGCGAATTTGAAATTACGGATCTTAATCAGCTTTATTTAGATCAACAAAAACTTCAAGTTGAAATCATGGGTCGAGGTTATGCATGGCTTGATACAGGAACACATGAATCACTTTTAAATGCCAGTCAGTTCATCGCAACTATAGAAAATAGACAAGGTTTAAAAATTGCCTGCCCAGAAGAAATTAGTTTTAATCAGGGTTGGATAGATGATGTCCAATTAGAAAGGCTTGCTGTCCCACTTTTAAGAAATCAATACGGCCAATATCTTCAACGCGTTTTAAAAGCTAAACCTAGCGAATGAAAATCACTCCTTTAAATATTCCTGATGTATTGCTCATCGAACCCAAGGTATATAATGATGACAGAGGATTTTTTTTTGAAAGTTTTAATTTAAACGAATTTAAAAAAACTACTTCCTTAGATATTCGTTTTGTACAAGATAATCATTCAAAGTCATTCAAGGGTGTATTGCGCGGACTTCATTATCAATTACCACCATACGCACAGGGGAAGCTTGTTAGAGTTATTCAAGGTGAAGTATTTGACGTGGCTGTTGATATCAGGGAGTCTTCTCCTACCTTTGGAAAATATGTTGCTCAAGTTTTATCGGCAGAGAATAAAAGGCAAATGTGGATTCCAAAGGGTTTTGCGCATGGCTTTGTAACGCTCTCTGAAGAATCGCAATTTTTATATAAAACCACAGATTTTTATGCGCCAGCCTATGAGCGCACAATCCTTTGGAATGATGCGATGCTTGATATTAAATGGCCCACGGAGGTTAATATTCAACTCTCATCCAAAGATCTTCAAGGATCTCCTCTTGTTAAGAAGTAATTATTAAAAAAATACTTTCACTTAACTCTTATTGTTTTTTTAATGAAGGGTGATAATTCTCTAATATTGAAATATATTTAATATTTATTTTGAAAAAAACCTCTAAAGCGATAGTTTCATATGTGCATTTTAAGGCACTCTTTGATATTGATCATATCAAAAAAAGCTATAAATAAATAGCTTACAAAAGCGCATAGCGTAGGCCAAAGTAATCATCCTAAATACAAAATTAATTCCCCCAAATTTATTTACAGATACTTTTTAAAGTTTATGTAACTCACAAAAAGACCTAGTAGTACGCAGGCGAGGATGGCATGTTCATGGTGAAAGGTCGTATTGACAAAACCAATTCCAAATGTTGCCGTCCAAGCGCTAAATGAACCAGCCCAAAGATATACCCCCTGACAATTTTTTAACGAGCTATTAAAATTTTTGATTAGATAATAGAGCCAGCCTAGCATTAGAAAGAGTAATGCGCTGAAGCCTATAAGCCCCCGTTCAGCTAAGGTCGTCAGGTAAAGACTGTGGGAGTGTGCCCTGAAGAAGTAGTTGTCCTTATTGTAATTTAGACCCCTTGCCTCAACGGATTTTTTGATCTCTTCGGGTGTAATTTCACCCCAGTTACTTATGCCTATGCCTAAGAGTGGAGACCATCTGGCAGCTTCATATGAAATATTCCATACCTTGTCTCTTGAGCCTAATATGTCGTTTTCCTTTTCATTCCTATACTGTTTTTGTACGACCTCAACATTTAAAAAAATTGAAGTTAGAGAAATAACAACGAGCGAAGCAATCCCAGCAACTTTTAGTTTTTTATCCTGAGCTAGCGCCAGGAATAAAAATACGGACAACAAACTCCCAATTCCTAATGCGGCGCGGCTTTGGCTAACGATTAGACTGATAAAAAAGAGAATGTTTACAGATACCATCGCACTTTTTTTAATAAACGAGGTTTTTTTCCATAATGCTATAAGCAGGCTTAATGAAGCACCAAGAATAATCGTTAGATATATAGCGGAGTGATTAACGTGCCCTACAGAGTGCAGTTGCAGATCTGGTTTATTATGAAGATAAAGGTATTTAATAAGCCCTACAATCAGTGGCGGCAGTGTACTGAAGATTACTAGTGAAAAAAACCATCCAAGCTCCTTGGTTGTGAACTTCGATCGAGAGATCAACCAGCCTACAGAAATTGCGGTTAGTAAAACACTAAACCCTCTCCACTCCGCAGCATGTATAGCAGGAAATAAGGTTGTAACTAAAGCTGTGCTAGTGAATGTTAGAAAGATCCAATCCCACAATTTCCAACTATGTAGATCCTTTTCAATTATTTGCTTACCTAATGACGTGACAACAAAAAGCACAAGAAAAATATTCTTTGGAGCCTCGAAACTAGGCAGAGAAAGGATTAGAAGAGACAAGAGCCAGAGCTCTGATTGATGTATGAGCTTTTTAATATTTACCATAAATTATTTCGTTAGAAGTCCAATACTTTTTAATATATCCTTAGAAGCCAAAATCTTCAAACTAAATCGAAGTAATAGTTTCTTTGATCATTGAGTATTTTCTAGTAGTATTGTTTTCAGATTTGAACGGTGATTGATTAAAATGACAAAATATAGAAATCTGCAGGAGGCTACTCATTTTAAGGTATTAAATTTTCTTGAGAAGAATTCTAAAATGCGTCAGCGCGTTCTTGCTATGGATCTTGAGTTAAGTCTTGGGGGGTTGATTATTCTCTAAAAAGGCCTGGTTGAGCGAGGAATGGCAAAAGCGGAGAATTTTCTACAAATGATTACAAGCTCACCTATCTTTATTATCTAGCACCCTATGGATTTATTGAGAAGACGAAACTCGCAGTGAAATTTTTAAAGCGTAAGACTAAGGAATATGAGGCAGCAAAGGCAGAAATAGATGTCTTGTCTTCTTTATTAAATTGCAAAGATCAAATTTCTTTGAACCAAGACAAAAGAGATCGACATGCAGACTAAAGAAAAATTGCCAATCAATGTATTGCCAGTTGTTTTGTGTGGTGGGTCGGGTGCTAGGTTATGGCCACTCTCTCGCGCTGGATTTCCTAAGCAATTTCTGACGCTGTTAGGAACGGCCAGTTTGTTTCAAAATGCTGTTGAACACGTAAATAGCATTGCATCTGACAAAATTTCACTTGAAAAAACAATAGTTGTTACTGGTGAAGAACATCGTTTTATCGCTCAAAACCAATTGCGAGAGATACCATCAGTTTCATCTGAGTTAATCTTGGAGCCTGAAGGAAAAAATACAGCTCCAGCTTTAACGCTTGCTGCTTTAAAAACAATCAAAGATGGTAATGATCCAGTATTGCTTGTGACACCTGCTGATCAGATTGTAAAAGACTCACAAGTCTTTATTGATGTTATACAAAAAGCCATCAAAATTGCTGACTCAGGGGCAATAGTTATTCTTGGCATCAAACCAGCGAGTCCCGAGACTGGTTTTGGTTATATCCAACAAGAAGGTGTTGCGGGCAATTTTTCTGAATACAATGTGGCTGCATTTGTGGAAAAGCCGAATCGTGAAGTGGCAGAATCCTATCTTTCAAGTGGAAGCTATACTTGGAATAGTGGTATTTTTGTTGTGCGAGCAAGTATTTGGATTAGTGCGCTTAAAACATTTAGGAGGGATATCTTTGATGCTGTGGAAGCCTCCTTCCTTAATGCAACAAGAGATGAGCAATTTATTCGGCCAAATGAGGACCTTTTCAGGAAAGTGCCAAGCGAATCAGTAGATTATGCGGTTATGGAAAAATGTCCTCGTTCAGTGTTTGATATAAAAGTTATTCCTTTGGATGCAGGATGGAGCGACTTGGGAGCTTGGGACGCTGTTTGGCATGCGGGCGAAAAGGATCAAGATGGTAACTTAATTTTAGGCGATGTTTTGATGCGAGAGTCAAAAGACAATTTAATTCATGCAAGTCATAGACTTGTAACTGCTCTAGGTGTCAACAATTTGGTCATTGTTGAAACTGCTGATGCGGTATTAGTTGCCGATCGAATTCAAAGTCAAAATGTGAAAAAAATTGTAAATACATTATCAATACAGAGGCGAGATGAACCCGTCCTGCATCGCAAGGTTTCTCGTCCTTGGGGTTGGTATGACACAATTGATGTCGGAGAAAGATTTAAAGTTAAACGTATTCAGGTTAATCCTGGTGCACAGTTGAGTCTTCAAAAACACCAAAAGCGTGCCGAACATTGGGTAGTTGTGAAGGGGATGGCTAAGGTAACTTGTGGCGAAAAGACAATTATTTTAAAAGAAAATGAGTCAACATATATACCTCTTGGGTCCTCTCATTGCTTGGCAAATCCGGGAAAAGATATCCTTGAGATTATTGAAGTGCAATCGGGGGAATATTTGGAGGAAGACGATATTGTTAGGATTTCTGATAGTTATGGAAGGTGAGTTTTTTCTAATGATTAAGTGCGTTGCATGAGGAATATATAATTTAAAATTGCTTTTGTGACACTGGGTAAGACAGATTGTAGAAAGCCATTTTGCTCTGCCAATATTATGAAGTTATTTCACTCGACATTGGTCCTGAGAAGTTTGATCTGCCTAATCGTAGACTATCACCAATCGAGGATAATGAAATTGAAAAATTTCTAAAAATAAAAAGTTTGATCTCAAGGCTTCACTAAATAAACATGAGGGATATGTATGAGTAGACTATTCTTTAATCGCAACGCCGAACAGATCAATATCCTGAGATAAACTATTTTGATACCAAATCAATAGAAATATTTGTTAAAAATGATTCATAGAAAATATTATCTCTTTGATAAATTAAGATTATTATGGACTACAAGCTTAGAGGAGATTGTGTGAAATTTTTTCAAGTTGTAACTCTTATGAGAATTTCCCAAAAATTCTTTTTTGGGAAATTTGTCAGAAATTTTTTTGATTTGTTTCATTATAAAAAAGTCAAATCAAGAAGATTAATGCTTCGTTATTTTGATCTTAATCAGTATGACCCTGCTAAATTGAAAGAATTCCTGTCACTTGGTTTTGTTTTATTGGATTCGAGAGTTCCAAAAACGTTTCAAGATGATGTGAATAATGTTATTGAGTTCTCAGAAAAGCTATTGCATAAAAAATATAGTGAGTCTTCCGCAGTTAGATATAAACATTTTTGGAAATATTGGTCGGATCTAATACCCGATATTTTAGATGAAAATCATCCATTAATTAAAGTTGCTTTAAATAGATCCGTTATTGATCTCGTCTCCAATTATATGGGAACTGTCCCTTGCCTCAGATATGCTCTTTTGACAGAGTCAACGCACTCTTCTGATGAGATTTTATATTCACAGAAATGGCATTTTGATAATGACGATTCAAAAGTGGTGAAGTTGTTCATTTATCTTTCTGATGTGTCAGATATTAACGATGGGCCATTTACTTTGCTATCCAAAGTAACTTCGAATAGGATTAAATCTAAATTTCTTAATAGGCATAAAGAGGATAACGAAGTGTACAAAAAGATCTCCAATCAAGAATTAGTAGAGCTTTATGGACCCAAGGGTGTTGCGTTCTTATGTTCAACTAGAGAATGTTTGCATATGGGAAGCAGAATTAGGCCTGGGCACAAGAGACTATTGTATACCGCGCTATATACACCTGAACCAGCGATGTTCGGTAGCACAGATTCTCGTATAAAAGCTAGTAAGTCGGCTTCAGATCTTGATCGAGCACTGCTGAGTTCGTCTTAGATTTTCAATTTAAAATAATAAGTTGGATTATAATTGACCAAAAGAGCAATCAAATAAATCTTTACCAATTCGCTCTGGGGAGATTTTCTAACGATATTTAAGGAAATTGTTTAATGCGTGTTGCTAATCGTAAACGTGTTTTAGTTACTGGAGGCGCTGGTTTCGTTGGGTCACATTTGTGTGAGCGACTAATTAGTGATGGTTGTGACGTACTTTGCGTTGATAACTTTTATAGCGGCACTAAGGATAACATTTTACATTTGTTGGGAAATCCACATTTCGAACTACTTAGACACGATGTCACATTTTCTTTATTTGTAGAGGTTGACGAAATTTACAATTTAGCTTGCCCAGCCTCTCCAGTGCATTATCAACGTGATCCAGTACAAACCACAAAAACGAGTATTCATGGAGCGATCAATATGCTTGGCTTGGCTAAACGTATTCAAGCTAAAGTTTTGCAAGCTTCTACAAGTGAAGTCTATGGTGATCCAGAGATACATCCACAAACTGAAGATTATTGGGGTCGAGTAAATCCTATTGGATTGCGGTCCTGCTATGACGAGGGCAAACGTTGCGCAGAAACATTATTTTTTGACTATAAAAGACAGCATGATCTGGATGTCAGAGTTGTCAGAATTTTTAATACTTATGGCCCAAGAATGCACCCTAACGACGGTAGGGTTGTCTCCAATTTTATTGTTCAAGCTTTAATGAATAAAGACATTACAATATATGGTGATGGAAGTCAGACTCGTAGTTTTCAATATATTGATGATTTAATAAACGGACTGCTCTTGATGATGAACAATCAGAATGATTTTTCTGGTCCTGTAAATATTGGTAATCCTTGCGAGTTTAGAATTCTAGAGTTGGCTGAAAAGATTCTTAAAATGATTCCTGAAAGTAAAAGCGAATTAGTTTTTAAACCATTGCCTTCCGATGATCCGATGCAACGTAAGCCTGATATTGCTTTGGCACATAAAGAATTGAATTGGAGGCCTTGCGTTGAGCTTGATCAGGGACTATTGAAAACTATTGAATACTTCCGCAAAGTTATTCTAACTACACTTTAAGTCGACACTAAAATGACTTTGAAATATTTGGCCATTATTCCTGCAAGAGCTGGTTCTAAAGGGATTTTTGGGAAAAACCTAAAGGAAATAAATGGCAAGCCGCTAATTGCTTGGAGCATTGAACATGCGCTCTCTTCTCCAGAGGTTCAGCATGTAGTTGTTTCAACTGACAGTGAAGAAATTGCAAAAGTGGCGAGAAATTATGGTGCGGAGGTTCCCTTCTTGCGTCCAATTGATTTATCTCAAGATTTAACGCCTACAGAGCCAGTGCTTCTCCATGCTTTAGAATTTTATGAAAAACAAGGTTATTCATTTGACGCTGTGATATTGTTACAGCCTACCTCACCATTCCGAAATGAATCTTCGTTATCAAGAGCAATTTTAGAGTTTGAAAGAAGTGCTTCAGACTCCTTGGTAAGCGTCTGTGAAAATCACCATTTTTTTTGGAAAAATAAGACTAAGCCCGAGCCATTATATGATGTGCATGATAGACCGCGCCGTCAAGATATTTCGGAATCTGATCGATGGTACCGTGAAAACGGCTCAATATATATAAGTCGTACTGATATTTTGCGAAAAAATAATAATAGATTAGGTGGAAAGATTTCTATGTTTGTGATGACGGAAGAAGAGGGCTGGGAAGTCGATAGCCATGTAGATTTAAAAATTGTCTCAGCGTTAATGGCGGACGGCGTTTAATTATGTTGATTACTAGAAATTTATCTGATTACATCATTTTTTCAGAAGACAGCGTAATTAATGCGCTCCGTAAAATAAATAACAACAAAATACGCTTGGTTTTTTCAGTCACTGAGTCGGGGGTATTGGAAGGTGTGCTAACCGATGGAGATTTTCGTCGTTGGTTAACAGATGGTAATCAATTAAATTTTGAAGTGCCGGTCAACGCTGTTTCAAATAAAAAATTTGTTAGTCTGTTGAGCGAGGTGAAGCATGAAGAGATTGAGAAATTATTGGACTCTAGAGTGACGGCCGTTCCTTTATTGGATAAGCGTCAGCATCTAGTTGCCATTGCACTAGAAAACTCATCTGAATTCAAAATCGGAAATTATATAATTTCCTCTGATCAGCCAACTTTCGTGATTGCCGAAATTGGGAATAATCATAACGGTAGTATAGATCTTGCAAAAAGACTTGTGGATGAAGCAGTAAAAGCTGAAGCAGACTGCGCGAAATTCCAAATGCGCAGTATGAAAGAGCTTTATCGGACCATGGAAGGAGGGTCAGATGTTTCCGAAGATTTGGGTGCGCAGTACACCCTTGACCTCCTTTCTAAGTTTCAACTTAAAACAGAAGAGCTTTTTTTAGTTTTTGATTATTGCAAAAAGCAGGGAATCATTCCACTTTGCACTCCTTGGGATAAAGAGAGTCTGATGCTTTTGGAAAATTATGGGATGCAAGCCTATAAATTAGCGTCAGCAGATCTTTCAAACCATGAGTTGTTAGAAGCAATGGCCGAAACGGGAAAGCCTTTAATTTGCTCGACTGGAATGTCCAATGAGTCTGAAATTATTGATGCTGTAAAATTACTAAAGCGATTAAACGCAACTTACATACTTCTTCACTGTAATTCGACTTATCCAGCTCCTTTTAAAGATATTAATCTCAATTATCTTAAGAGATTAGCTGAAATTGGCGATTGTATCGTTGGCTATTCTGGGCATGAGAGAGGGGTGGCAGTAGCTATTGCTGCTGTAGCCAAGGGGGCTAGGATTATAGAAAAGCACTTTACCCTTGATCGTGGTATGGAAGGAAATGACCACAGAGTTAGTCTTATGCCTAATGAATTCAAAATGCTGGTTGAGGGAATTCGTGAGGTCGAACAGGCGCTGGGTGTTAGTGAGCCGCGGCGTGTCACGCAAGGTGAATTAATGAATCGCGAGGTTTTGGGTAAAAGTTTAGTAATTAATTGCTCATTAGATAAAGGTAAAATAATTGCCACTGAGATGGTTGAAAGTAAAAGCCCTGGGAAGGGGTTGGCTCCTTATCGGAAAAATGAATTGATTGGCAAGTTAGCTAAACGAGACTTTGTAGCGGGCGACTTTTTTTATGCCTCTGACTTAGATGCTGATTCAGTAAAGCCTCGAGCTTATTCTTTTAAAAGGCCTTTTGGAATCCCTGTTAGGTATCATGATTTTCAAACTATGGTTGGTCTTTCGAATTTTGACTTACTTGAATTTCATATGAGTTACAAAGATTTGGATGAGTCTCCAGAAAAATACATAAATAAGAATCCAAATCTAGATTTAGTGGTGCATAGCCCAGAGCTTTTTTCTGGAGATCACATAATGGATTTGTGTTCACCTGATAAAGGCTATCGCACTAGGTCGATATTAGAGCTCCAAAGAGTTATAGATCTTACAAGAAAGCTTAAAAAGTTTTTCCCTAAAACCGAGCGACCATTGATTATTATTAATGCTGGGGGCTTTAGTATGGACGGATTTTTGGATTCAAATGATCGACCCTTTATACATGAAATGATTGCGGAGACTTTGAGTGGAATTGACCAAGAAGGAGTCGAAGTGATCCCACAAACGATGCCGCCATTTCCTTGGCATTTTGGTGGGCAGCGATATCATAATGCCTTTGTTTTGCCAGAGGACATTAAGGCATTTTGTGAGACTTTTGGGTACAGAATATGCTTAGATATTTCTCATTCACAATTGGCGTGTAATTATTTCGGATTATCCTTCAATGAATTTTTGAATAAAGTAGGAAAATATGCGGCGCATTTACATCTTGTAGATGCTGAGAATGTCGATGGAGAAGGCTTGCAAATAGGTGATGGAATGGTAGATTTTGGTATGGTAGGTGAAACATTGGAGCTTGTTTCACCACGCGCATCTTTTATTCCTGAGATATGGCAAGGGCACAAGAACAATGGCGAGGGATTCTGGCTTGCACTAGAAAGACTGGAGAAGTGGATTTGATGTTGGAAAATAAATCAATATTAATTACGGGGGGCACAGGATCATTTGGACATGTTTTTGTTCCGCTAACATTAGCCAAATATAATCCTCGACGACTTGTCATTTTTTCTCGCGATGAGATGAAGCAATGGGAAATGGCTAAACTTTTCGGTAATGATCCACGCGTGCGTTTTTTTATTGGGGATGTGAGAGATAAGGATAGGTTACACAGAGCGCTGGCAGGTATAGATTTCGTTATTCATGCCGCAGCTACAAAAATAGTCCCGACTGCCGAATACAATCCTTTTGAGTGTGTAAAAACTAACATCAATGGCGCAATGAATTTAATAGATGCATGTATTGATCAAGGAGTGAAAAGGGTGGTGGCGCTTTCTACAGATAAGGCAAGTAGTCCCATTAATCTTTATGGTGCTACTAAGCTAGCATCTGACAAACTGTTCATTTCTGGCAACTCATATGCTGCGAACTCCGATACACGTTTTGCTGTTGTGCGCTATGGGAATGTGATGGGTTCCCGTGGTTCAGTGATACCCTTTTTTATATCTCAAAAAGATAGTGGCGTTCTACCAATTACAGACGGAAGAATGACTCGCTTTATGATAACCCTAGAGGAAGGAGTCGATCTAGTATGGAAAGCTTTTCATGACATGGTAGGTGGCGAAATCTATGTAAAAAAAATTCCCTCAATGAAGGTCACTGATATTGCAACAGCAATCTCGGCCGAAGCGAGACAAGAAATAATAGGAATTCGGCCTGGAGAAAAGCTTCATGAGCAAATGATTGGACCTGAAGATGCTGCGTATACCTATGAATATGATGATTTTTACAAGATATTGCCAGCAATTCATAACTGGAGTGGAGATCCCAATAGAATAGGTGAAGGCAAACTTGTCGCATCTGATTTTAGCTATACGTCTGATAATAATCACGACTGGATGTCTATAAAAACACTGACAAGCTGGATTATGAAAAATAAAAGTAAAGTGGAGTGTTTTTAATGATTCCTTATGGGCAGCAAGACATTACTGAAGAAGATATAGAGGCTGTTATTAAGACTCTTCGGTCAGAATTTATTACTCAGGGCCCAGCTGTAGATGAATTTGAGTCCTTAGTTAGTAGATATTGTTCAGTAAAGTATGGTGTTGCAACTAGCAGTGCAACATCTGCTCTGCATCTCGCCTGTTTAGCATTATATGTAGGGGCTGGTGATTATGTTTGGACATCTGCAAATACCTTCGTAGCTTCAGCTAATTGTGCTCGTTATTGTGGCGCGAAAGTTGGGTTAGTAGATATTGATCAAGATACCGGTAATATGAGCATTTTGGATTTAGAGAAGCGATTGATTGATGCAGAAAAAACAGGAACTCTTCCCAAAGTCTTAATACCAGTGCATTTTGCGGGTGAACCATGCGACATGCTAAAAATAAATTCTTTGTCAAAAAAATATGGTTTTTCTGTAATTGAGGATGCTTCTCACGCCATAGGTGGAGAGTACAACTCTCAAAAAATTGGCTCTTGTGAGTATTCTGACATTACGGTTTTTAGCTTCCATCCAGTAAAGATAATTACTACTGGTGAGGGGGGTATGGCGGTAACTAACAACGAAAAATTGTATGAGCGGATGAATTTACTTCGCAGTCACGGAATTACACGAGATCCTAGTCGAATGGAAGGGTCTTTTGAGGGGAGCTGGTACTACCAGCAAGTTGATCTTGGATATAACTACAGAATGACGGATATTCAGGCTGCCCTTGGGATAAGTCAAATGCAACGTATAGATGAAATAGTGAAGATTCGCCATCAGCTTGCAGCTAAATATGATGAAGCGTTTAATAATCTTCCGATTGAGATTTTGAGAAGGGACCCATTAAACTACTCTGCATTGCACCTCTATGTAATTCGTTTTATAGGAAAAGATTCTGCTTCGTTTAGGCTAAAATCTTTTAATAGGCTTAGAGTGAGAGGGGTGGGTGTGAACGTTCACTATATTCCCGTGAATAATCATCCAGATTTTGGCAAATTGGGGTTTGTTAAGGGAAGTTTTACATCGGCACAGATTTACTATGACTCCGCAATTACGCTTCCATTACATACTAAATTGATTCCCGAAGAACAAAATAAAGTAATTTCTGAAATAACTGAATTATTCAATGGGTAATTAAAAAATGCGGGCAGGTAAGCTAAATTATTTTAATCACAGAGGCCAGTTCTTATCAAAAGATATTTCTAGGATTGGTTATGGTTATAGGGAAATTAAAACCTTAAAAACGCTTCTATCTTCAATCTATGAGGATATATCGCTGAATGGAAAAAGTATCGTGGATCTTGGGTGTGGTGATCGATATTTAGAGAATGCTATTAAATCTGCTGGTGGTTTTTATTATGGATTTGATATCTCTGATGCTGATTTTGAGAAAGAGCATATTCCTGCAAAAGATAATTCTTATGATATCGCGATTTGTCTTGCCCTTATTGAGCATTTGGCAGACCCTGGGTTTTTTCTATCAGAAATTAAGAGAGTTTTAAAGCCAGGAGGTATTTTGTGGCTCTCAACACCAGATATAGAAGTCTCGAAATTTTCATTCTGGGATGACCCTACTCATGTTCACCCTTACACTAGAAAATCATTGAGAATGGTATTGAATATGACAGGGTTTTCCTCTGTGAAAATTTGCCCGAATTATAGATGTAAGCCAAAAAGCTACTATTTGGAAAGCAAATTTAATTTTTTTAGGGCTAAGTACTTAATGCCATTTTCTGGAACCTCAAAATTATCTGTTCCAGAGTTTCTTAAGGGTAAATGTAAGGGGCTTTTTGCAATCGCGTTTAATAGTAAGCCAAAATGAAAATAATAAACTTAATAAGCCATAAAAATTAGTTATTTCGTAATGAACAATTCTCGCAGAAATACCTCTAAAAAAATCGCAATAATTCCTGCAAGGGGCGGTAGCAAAAGAATACCAAAAAAAAATATAAAATTTTTTTTCGGTAAGCCAATGATTGCCTGGTCAATAGAGGCTGCGAAAGCTTCTGGATTATTTGATCATATAATTGTTTCTACTGATGATTATGAGATAGCCGAGGTAAGTAAAATTTATGGTGCCGAGGTCCCATTTGTGAGACCAGGCAATTTATCTGATGATTTTATTGGGACGGGGCCCGTTGTAAAGCATGCACTTAAATGGGCTATGGATGAACTTGGTGAAGTTGATTTCGTCTGCACAATCTATGCAACTGCTCCGTTTGTTAGCGCGAAAGATATAAATTCTGGATATGTATTGCTAGCTAATACTAATGTAAATATGGTTTTTACTGTTACAAGTTACCCTTTTCCAATTCAAAGAGCTCTTAAAATAATTGATGACAGAGTGGAAATGGTTAATCCTGAGAATTACTCTACTCGCTCCCAAGATCTTGAGGTTAGATACCATGATGCAGGTCAATTTTATTGGTGTACGACGGATGCAATTTTAAAAGATATGTCTGCATTCTCATGTAGTGCGATTCCCTTAATTCTTCCTAGATGTCAAGTTCAAGATATCGATACAAATGAGGATTGGGAGAGAGCAGAGTTAATGTTTCAGGCCTGGCGTTCGAGTCATCAATAAAACGGCTAACCCTTTTACTGAGGGTGTTAGAATTTCCTATTAAGTTTATATCTTAGGGTTAATCAATAGTGTTAATTTAGGTTAGACTTCTCTTGTGGTGGTAAATTTATGAAAAAAACAATTCCAGTTTTTATTCTGGGGACTGGTAGATGTGGTACTTTGCAAATGGCAAAGCTTTTACAAGGCATTCCAAGCATAGAGGTACACCATGAATACTTATTCGAAAATATCCTAAAAACGGCCAGTTTGTTCAGGATGGGCGCAGTTGGATTTAACGAGGTTATTCATGTTCTAAAAAACAACCATGAGTCGGCTATATATTATTCTTTGGCTAATTATTGGGTAGATAGTTCGAATGCATTACCTTGGATTGTTGGGCCCCTATTCCAACTTTTCCCGAATGCTAAATTTATTCATCTTTTGAGGGATGGGCGCAAAGTTGTCAGTTCTTTTTATCATAAATTTTCTGACAAGATGTATGATAACTTTTCTGTGGAAGTAGTCCAACAATGGCTGAACAGTGGAAAAAGAACTGTTGAGCCTCCATCAGAAAAAAAGTATTGGCGACCTTTTCCTGTTGAAAATGAGCAGTATTTCAGAGAGTTTGGAAAATTTAATCAGTTTCAGAGACTTTCCTATTACTGGGTAGATTGTAATATGAGAATTCACAATTCATTATTATCGGTGCCAAGCGAACAAAAACTTACTTTTAAGCTTGAGGATTTGATTATTGATCCCAACGTGTTGGCGAAATTTTTGAATGTGTTTAATGTTTCGTATGATGAGAAATACATGGATATTTTAAAGAAACCAGTCAATGTTGCCGCGCCGAAAGATTTTCTTCTGACTGAGCAAGAGCGTTTTGAGTTCAATCAAATAGCTGGCACAGCTATGGACCTTTTCGGTTACGGAGATAAAGAGGAGTATCAAGTTGCCTACTAAAAAGTGTTGTGATTTTTGTGATGATAAGCAGCTTGAACATGTTTATACCCCTATAAGATCGGCTCGGGGCATGGAGGTTTATCTGTGTCGGAATTGCGGATTAGTTCAGAGCATCTCGACTGCGTCTTATCAGAGCAGACCACCAGGGTCAATGTCTTGCGATGCTGACAGAAGTAGTTATCGTTATACAAAAGACGTGATTTCCGATCGTTATGAGCAATGCTTTTCTGGGTTTATAGATTTTTCCAAAATAAATAAAGTTCTTGATGTTGGGAGTAATCGTGGGGCCTTTATAAATTATTTGCAGTCCAAATATCCAGGTAAAAGTATCACGGCAATAGAGCCTGACAATTCGGTCACAGTCTCATATTCTTCTTTAGAGAATGTGGAATTGCAGGAGTGTCGATTTGAGCATAGTACATTGGATAATGATAATTTTGATTTTGTTTATTGTGCTCACACATTAGAACATGCAGATTCCGCTCGAGCTATGTTGTTAGGAATCAGAAATACATTAAAATCGGGGGGGCTTTTTTTCCTTGCAGTACCAAATTTAATCTTCTTTGATGATGTCATAGAGGAACTTTTTATTGACCCACATACTTTTCATTTTAAATTTGAAGTTCTAAAAAATTTCGTTCAAAGAATAGGTTTTGAAGTTGTATATGAGGGTGGACCAAATGACCCAGATGCAGTATTTCTTCTAAAAAAGAATCTCGTTGATTTTTATGAAAAAAATGTTCATAACAATAATTTCCTGTCGCAAAAAATCCATCGTGACATCATTCGTTACAGAGGAAATATAGAATATAACCGGGTTGAGTTGAAAAAATCAGTAGATGCTCTTCAGGATTTGTCTAAGAAATATAGAATTGTGATTTGGGGAGGTGGTCGAATTTTCGATGCTTTAGTACGATTTGGCGGTTTGAACGTTAATCAGATGTACATGGTAGTAGATAAATTCCTACATCGGTATGTTAGCCAAATAAATGGAGTAAGTTTGAAAAGCCCTGCTCAACTAGAGTCAGAAAAGATGGATGATATACTAGTTTTTGTTGCTTCGAGAAATTATGCTAACGAAATTTGCGAAGAAGCTATAGCCTTGGGCGTGAGGAATGTTATTAGGTTTGGTAATGCAGTTACTGATTAAATTGTTTAATCCGAAGTATGATGCCTATATTTTCAATATTAAGAAACCATTATGAAATCAAACATCAATAACATCACTATTGCAAACATTAAGGCAGAACCCCCTGATGGACTTGAACCTCTTGTTAGGCAGATAAGAGAATTTCTTATTAGTTCAATTTCTGAAACTGGAGGGCATATTGGGGCCAATCTGGGAGTTGTGGAATTGAGTGTGGCGTTGCATTATGCTTTCAACTCTCCAAGTGATGCTTTTATTTTTGATACCGGGCACATAGGGTATACGCATAAAGTTCTGACTGGTAGAGCCAAGATGTTTAAAACGCTTAATACGTATGGAGGTATGAATCGTTTTATATCTAGGAATGAAAGTGTGCATGACTTTATCGAAGCATCGCACGCTGGGACCTCGATATCCATTGCGTTGGGTCGGGCATTGTCGCTAAGAAACTCTGCTAAAGAAGATTGGTCAGTGGCTATTATAGGTGATGGAGCCCTGTCGGAGGGTATTGCGCTCGAAGCGCTGAATCATGCGTCGGTAGAACCTAATATTCGTTTATTGATTGTGATTAATGATAATGGTTATGCGATAAGCCCTGGATTTGGAGCGATTCACAATTACCTTCAGTCCCGAAAAATAGGATCAACTGAGAGTGACAGTCTCTTTTCTTCACTTGGATATAAAGTACTTGGCCCAATAGATGGACACTCAATTAAAGCTTTGCTAGCTGCATTTGATGAGGCTAAAACATCGTCCGAAGTATGTATTATTCATGTAAAAACTGAAAAAGGTAAAGGTTTGATATCTGCGGCAAATCATCCGTTTAAGATGCATTTTTCTTTTCCTTTTAATACAGAAACTGGTGCGCCAATATCGCCTCCCGTTGGACTGACATATCAAGATATTGCCTCAAGTGCAATTAATGAATGCATGAAGCATGACTCTAAAATCGTTGCCATTACTCCATCAACTTTATATGCAACTGGTTTGGCGTCTATTTTTGAAAAGTATCCAACTCGGTGTTTTGATCCGGGAATGGAGGAGCAGCATGCTGTTTCAATGGCTGTTGGGATGGCATTGTCTGGCCTTCGCCCGATATTGTTTTATCAGTCAACTTTTCTTCAAAGAGCTTTTGATCAACTAATTCATGATGTAAGTTTCTCTAATAAAGATATTTTGATTCTGACAGTTAGGTCTGGATTTGCTGGTTATGATAATCCAACTCATCATGGAATTTATGATTTTTCTTATTTGCGATGCTTACCAAATGTGCAAATCTTTTATCCTAAGGATGCACAAGAGCTTTATGCGATGACCTATATTGCATTAACAACACTTAAAGGCCCAGTAATAATACATATGCCGTATGGCCCAACTTCTGATATTGGAGTCTTGCGAACTGATTTAACTATAAATATACATGAACCTGAGCATATTGCCTCAGGGCGTGATGGTGTAATAATTACAATTGGCAACAAAGTAGCTTCTTGCTTAACGGCCTTAGAGGTTTTGAAGTCAAAAGGACTGTCATTTGGTTTGATTAATATTAGGCAATTGAAACCGTTGCAGGAGAATCATTTACTTCCTTTATTGCAAAATGTGGAACGTGTAGTTACGGTTGAGGAAAGTGTCCTCGAAGGTGGGTTTGGATCGGCTATTTCATCATTTATGCATAAAAATAAACTAGATCAAGAGTTGCTTCAAATTGGACTACCTTGTGTTTTTATCGAACCAGGCTCAAATGACGAACTAAGTTCAAAATATGGACTGGACTCGAATGGTATTGTGAAACAGATATTGGCTCACTGGAAGCTAGCTATATGAATGGACGTTTGAGTGGAGCAGTTGCTGTTGTTACAGGATCTTCAAGAGGTCTAGGAAAAGCTATAGCTATAGGTTTTGCTGGTGAGGGCGCGGATTTGGTTATTAATTACTTGAAAAATAAGGATGGTGCGGAGGAAACGGCAGAAGCTGCAGCCAAGTTGGGGCGGAAGTCACTTATCGTTCAAGCTGATGTTTCCAAACGCGAAGATGTTAAGTATCTATTTGAAGAGTCAATTCGTACTTTTGGGAAAATTGACATACTAGTTAATAATGCAGGAATTAACAAACGTTGCAGATTTGAAGAGACTACAGATGATGACTGGGATCAAATAATGGCTTTAAACCTTAAAGGCCCATTCATTTGCTGTCAAGAAGTTTTCCCTTATATGATCGACAATAAAGGCGGACGTATTATAAACATGTCTTCTGTTGCAAGTCAGTATCATGGTCCCAAAACCGTGCATTATGCAGTATCAAAGGCTGGTCTAAATAGTCTGACTAAAGTATTGGCACGTTATGGGGCTGATCATAATATATTAGTAAATGCAGTTGCTCCTGGTCTCGTTTTAACTGATCAAACTCGAGAAGAATTTGAGTCTGGTGCAGCAAAGCCAAACATTGACCTGGCTTTATTAAAAAGACCTGGTACTGAGCAAGATGTTGTTTCTGCATGTTTATTTTTAGCAGAAAAAAACCAATCATACATGACGGGGCAGGTCATTAGTGTTAGTGGGGGAGCGTATCTTGGCTGAGTTTATAAAGCCAAAGCCAACTTTGTTAATTCTTGGAGCTGGTATTGATCAGACTTTTCCAATAAAGGTTGCTCAAGAAATGGGTTTGAGGGTATTAGTTGCAGATTCAGACCCAGATGCGCCAGGGTTTCATATCGCAGATGAATTTTCACTTACTTCAAACCGTGACGTTGTTGCATTAAAAGTACTTTGTGATAAATCAGCTAGTCGAGGCTTTCCAGTTGTTGGTATTTTAGTAATGGGAACAGATATCCCGCATATTGCTGCAGAACTCTCTAATTATTTGAACATTCCAGGCCCATCATTTGATACAGGCAGGTGGACAACAAATAAATACTTAATGAAAAAAAGGTTAGTTGAGGCAGGTGTGCCAGTGCCTTGGTTTGCAATGGTTGATAACTACGAAGATCTTAAGAGAAAAATTGGTGAGAAAGGAGTGGGAAAATTTGTAATCAAGCCAACAGACCGATCTGGCGCAAGAGGGGTATTTGTTATTGGTGTTAATGATTCAGATTTAGAGATTTTATATAATGAGGCGAAAGCGGAGTCGAACTGTGGTGAAGTGATTTTAGAAGAATTCATCGAAGGAGATCAGATAAGCACAGAGTCAATTCTTTGGCATGGTAAAGCTTATACCCCAGGTTTCGTTGATAGAAATTATGAAATGCTAAACAAATTTGCTCCTCATGTAATCGAAAATGGAGGGACGCACCCTTCAAAAATTTCGTGTGAGCTAAAGGGTAAAGTAAAAATTTTGGTTGAACAAGCAGCTTTGGCTCTGGGTATCTTTAATGGAGTTGCTAAAGGGGATGTGGTTGTTTCGTTGGATGGTTATCCCATGATTATTGAAATGGCTGCGCGCTTATCCGGGGGCGATTTTTCAGAGAGTCTAATTCCTCTGGGGTGTGGCGTAAACATAGTTAGGGCTGCAATTCAAATTGCAGTTGGAGATGTTCCAAATTTGAAAAAGCTCGAAGATAAATGGGAGAGATTTGTCGCTAATCGATACTTTTTTAGTCATCCTGGTAAAATAATTTCAGTATCAGGCCTAGAGGAGGCTCGCAAGTTTGATTGGTTGAAAAAATTAGATTTAAATGTAGTTCCTGGAGACAGTATTGAAAAAATAAAATCGCATGTCGGTAGACTAGGTGTTTTTATAGTTGTTGCTGATAGTGAGAGTGAGTTGAGAGATCGTATAAAAATTATCTACGATTTAATTCGTATGGAAGTTCATTAGAAAAAAAGTGCAAGTTTATTTTTTATACACAGCTTTATTAGAAAATAAAACTTTCATTGGAAGAAACATTAAGTGAAAGAAACAAAATCAACGAATTTGAAATGGCAGCCTAGCATCGTTACAAGAAACCAGCGCGAAGATAAAAATGGCCACTTAGGCATGATACTTTGGTTAACTGGTTTATCTGGCGCAGGTAAATCTTCTATTTCACATGCTTTAGATGAGTATCTATTCAACATCGGCTGTTCAAGTTTTGTTTTAGATGGCGATAATGTTCGACACGGATTGTGTTCTGACTTAAATTTTTCCGTAGAGGATCGAGCAGAGAATATAAGGCGCATCGGAGAAGTTGCAAAACTTTTTTTGGAGGCTGGCAAAATTGTCATAGCAGCGTTTATTTCGCCAATTAATAATGATCGAGAATGGGTAAGATCCATTGTGCCGCAAGGTGATTTTTTTGAGATTTATTGTGAGTGTTCTGTCGAAGAATGCGAAAGAAGGGATGTGAAGGGGCTGTATAAACTTGCGCGTGTAGGTAAAATTAAAAATTTTACCGGTATTTCCTCCCCTTATGAACCCCCTTTGAATCCAGATTTGGTTATAAACACGGGTATTCTTTCACTTGAAGACTCGCTTAAAAAAATCATTGATTTTTTAATCGAAAAAAAGAAAATAAAAAATGACGAAAGCTGGGATTGACCGCAATGATTTCTTTCTAGGTGCTGTGAGATCTTTAGCAATCGAAGCTGGTGTTGCTATTCTAAAATTTCCTAATTCAGGCAATTTGCCTGTCGTTAAAAAAAAAGACAATTCTCCCGTTACAGCAGCAGATTTGGCAGCGCATAGCATTATTTTTCAAGGACTGCACAATTTAGATGCAAATATACCGGTTATTTCTGAAGAAATGCCTTCAGAAGCTGTAAATTTGAATATGTCTAACAAATTTTGGTTAGTTGACCCACTGGATGGAACAAAAGAGTTTATAAGGGGTAGCGGTGAGTTCACGGTAAATATTGCATTGATAGAAAATGGTGAGCCTGTCTTAGGCGTAGTTTATGCTCCGATATTAGATGTATGTTATTATGCACTTAGGGGTTTAGGTTCCTTTAAGTTAAAAAAAAAAGCAACACCTCAACGTATTTCGGTTGTAAAAAACCGCGAGACTAATTGGACGGTCGTAGCGAGTAGGTCCCATAAGGATTTATATTTAGAGCATTTTTTAGAAAGAATCGGAAACCATACATTATTAAATGTTGGGAGTTCTTTGAAATTTTGTCTTGTAGCTGAGGGTCAAGCAGATGTTTATCCACGATTTGCTCCAACATCACTTTGGGATACTGCGGCAGGTCAATGTGTCTTAGAAGAAGC
>Ga0007787_10000116_pt1 | contig 22680 bp, 16 predicted proteins | sample LauGreFa1BDMLBSN_2_FD_59500 | JGI IMG/M metagenome (GOLD analysis project Ga0007787, IMG submission 59500) | Freshwater lake microbial communities from Lake Michigan, USA - Fa13.BD.MLB.SN | ecosystem: Environmental > Aquatic > Freshwater > Lake | place: Lake Michigan, USA | collected 2013-09-23 | reverse complement strand
TTAAATTTGGAAATGTAAAAAGTCTACTTTTAGATTGTACCAAAAAAGGGAAGCTTACAATGTTATCAGGATTTTTTGCGCACCGAATTGAGTTATTTTGATTTTGTACGCGACCGTTTTGAGGCAGATATTCAGATTTTAATTATTGAACAAGAACAATCCAATGGGGGAAAAAAATTCACCATTCAGTTTAAAGGCGCCAAACAATGGAGTAATGTAAACGACACTCTTTTTTTTAACACACAACAAGCCAATACACCCGATGATATACGTGAAGCCCTGCTGCAACAAATTAGTATTTTTTTGGTGCATATAATTCCGCTAAATAATTTACCACCTAATTTAGTTATCGAATTTCCAAAAAGAGAAAACAACCGCATTGATTCCATAAAAGATAAATGGAATTTTTGGGTATTTACCCCCGGAATTGAAGGCTGGGCAGAGGGAGGAACCAATAATTTATGGACGAGTTTAAAAAGCGATTTCACAATTAGAAGAATCAATAATCAATCAAAATTTATAGCCAAACCCTATTACAATTTAATAAGTTCCTTTATAAATTTAGATAGCGCTAAACTATCGGGCACTGCTGCAGATTATGGCTTAAACTTGTTGTATGCAAAATCAATTTCGGCACATTGGAGTGTAGGTGGAATTGTTCAAATTGGGCATAATTATTTTTTAAACATCAAAAACGCTTATAAAATTGCTCCTGTTGTAGAGTATAATATTTTTCCGTTTTCGATGAATACGGTTAAACAAGTGCGTTTTGCTTATCAAATTGGCTTGAATAATTTTAACTATTTAGATACAACTGTTTTTAATGTATTATCCGAAAACCGATTTTATCAACGTTTAACCTTAAACATAGAGTATAACCGTCCGTGGGGAAGTATAATGACAGGTGTTTTTCACAACTCCTATTTAAACAACTTTAAACAAAATAGAACAGGATTAAATGCCAATTTATCGTTACGACTTTTTGAAGGTTTTTCCTTAACATTGGAAGGAAATGTGTTTTTTATCAACGATCAAATTTCGTTACTTAAAAACAATTTAGCCGATGAGGCTTATTTTTTAGGCACCCAACAACTTCCTGCTAAATTAAATTACCTAATAGATTTTGGTGTAAGATACACTTTTGGAAGTATTTACAACAATATTGTAAATCCTAGATTTGGAAATATAGAGTAAATCAAGAAATTCTATTCGAATATAAAAAACTGTAATGGATTACAAATAAAATAAAAAAAAGTTGTAATACATTACAATAAAATACTATTTTTGTTGTAACAAAAAACAATTTTATGGAGGAACTAATTGAAATTAGTAACAGATTAATACAATCGACAAAAACCGATTTTAAAAGAAGTTTACTTGATAAGGTGGATTGGAATATGCCTTTAATTGAGATTAGAGGAAGTCGTGGAGTAGGAAAAACCACATTACTATTACAAAAAGCACAAGAAATCAAAAAAAATGGATATAAAGTAATGTATGTTTCATTGGATTTACCTTATTTTTTTTCGCAAAGTTTATTTGATTTTGCAAATACTTTTGTGAAATATGGTGGCGAATATTTATTTATGGATGAAATCCATAGATATCCTTCAAAAAATAAAAACTCGGATTGGTCGTTGGAATTAAAAAATATACACGATTCCTTTCCTAAACTAAAATTAATATACTCTGGTTCATCTATACTACATTTATTTAAAGGTGGAGGTGATTTAAGTAGGCGAAAAGCTAGTTATTTATTAAACGGATTATCTTTTAGAGAATATTTAGCTTTAAACAAAATTGCTGAAACTAATGTTGTTGATTTTAAAAACATTATGGATAATCATACAGAAATCGCAAGCGAATTAATTGAACAATTTAAACCTTTACCTAATTTTAAAAATTACTTAAAAACTGGATACTATCCTTTTTACAAAAACAACGAAGCAGTGTATTATCATCAATTACAACAAGTAATACATTTAATTATTGATACGGATTTACCCTATTTAACATCGGTTTCCACACAAGCAAAGGAACAACTTAAAAGATTGTTAGGTGCCATAAGTACAACTGTTCCATATATCACTAACATGAAAAATTTAGGCGCTTTAATAGAGGTTACCGATCATCGTACATTGTTAAAATATTTACAAATACTGGAAGAAGCACAGATAATTTTATTAGTAAAAAGCGATGCTAAAGGGAATAAACAAATTCAAAAACCCGAAAAAATATTCATAAATAACACCAATTTAATGTATGCTTTAGGAATGAACAGCACCGAAATTGGTACTTTAAGAGAAACTTTTTTTTACAATCAACTAAACAACAATCATAGAATTTACTACAGCGATAAAGCCGACTTTTTAGTAAACGAAAAATTTATTTTTGAAGTAGGAGGAAAAAACAAAAACAAAAAACAAATAGCCCAAATTGATAATGCATTTGTTGTGGCAGATGATATTGAAATTGGATTTGGGAATAAAATTCCTTTATGGTTGTTTGGAATGATGTATTAAAATTTATTACTCCCATTGTATTAAATAATGACTTTGGAGTTGTGATTTTATTTCTTCCATTTCATTTGTGTCCCATCGATAATTCCCAGAATAGATATTGATTTTTTTGCCGTTAATATACACGGGTAAATAAAAGTTTTTAGGGGTATTTAGCCATTGAATTTTTACTTTATTGGAATTTAAAACTTCTATTTTAATTTTTGGCAAATCTTTATTAAAAACATACCAATCCCAATACATTTTTAATTTTGGCTGAGTGTTTTTAAGGATAAAATCTATAAATTCCTGTGTACTCACGTTTTGATAAGCGAAATTTTGCTGAATCTTTTTTAACATACTAAAAAATAGCGCATCATTGTTTAAAGCATATCTAAATCCATGAATAACTAAAGCGCCTTTTCGGTACATATCGTTGCTTCCTTTTTTATTTTCATTGGCGTTTCCATAAATAGGCTCATCATTATAAATACCTCTATTTAAATACTTTATATAATTTAAATACTGTTGTTTATCGTATTTTTTCTCAACAAAAAGTGCCTCGGTATAAGTTGCAAAAGCCTCATGAATCCACATATCCGCAGCGTTACACATGGTGATATGATTTCCCCAGTATTCGTGTGCAGTTTCATGAATCAAAATATAATCAAATTCAATCCCTTTCATCTGTTTACCCAAATATCCATTTAAATATTTATTGCCATAAGCAATTGCACTTTGATGCTCCATGCCTAAATAAGGCGATTCGATTAATTTAAATCCATCGTTTATAAATGGGTATTCGCCAAACAATTCCTCGTAAAATTGTAACATAGGCACAATTTGTTGAGTTAGATAATCAATTTTTTTGCTTTGATAAGGCAAGTAATAAAAATGTATATTTAGAGATTTATTTTGTGCGGTAGTATAGGTACTTTTATACAAAGAAAACTGTCCGATGTAAAACGTAACATTATAATTTACAATTGGATACGAAACCAAATAAATAAAACGATTGAAAGTTAAACCCTCCTCCTGCACCTGTAATGAATCGTGTAATTTACCGTTTGAAATAGCTTGATAAGGTGAAGGAACATCCAATGTTATTTTCATATTTTGCGGTCGGTTACAAAAATCATCCAAATTAGGCCACCACAAATGCGCACCATTTAATTGGCAAGCAACTCCTGCCCAATGTTTTTGTAAAGAATCTTTACACCAAACCACTCCCCCATCCCACGGTGCTTTTTTGGCTTGATGAGGTATACCCGAATAATGAACTGCACACAGGTATTTGGTATGAGATTTAAAAGGATATAAAACCCCAATATTTTTGCCTCTACGTATGATATTGGATATTTTTTGTTGATTTACCTCTATATTTTCCAAGTTAAATAAAGTATCCAAATGCACCCACAAAGTATCTGTATTTTGAGAAAAATGCAAACTCATTTTATTGATGCCTTTAATTTTTTCAGTCTCTGGAAAAAACCTCACCCATAAATCATATTCTTTAACCTCAACAAATTTGTTTTTTTGTAATACTACTATAGGTTGATTTTCATGCGCGAATACACTAGTGCAAACAATTAAAAACAATCCTAAAAAAAATCTCATATACTTAATAAACTTAGTATTGTAAAGCTACAGCAAAAATATATTGAACAAAAATGTTCCATAAAAAAATTGAATAGAAACAATATTTTTTTGTTCCAAAAGGAATATTTATTTTCGTGAAAATTGTGGGGAAATGACAAATTATTTGCACTATAAAGGTATCGAAATTGCCTATACTGTTCATCGAAAAAAATCGGGCGCGAAAAATGTAGTTTTTTTGCATGGGTTTTTGGAAAGAAAAGAAATTTGGACAGATTACCAAACTGTTTTAGCGGAAAACTACAATGTAATTTCAATTGATTTATTAGGTCATGGAGAAACTGGATGTTTAGGTTATATACACACCATGAACGATATGGCAAATATGGTTTATGCAGTTTTAAAACACGAAAAATTTCGAAAATCGTTTTTAGTAGGACATTCTATGGGTGGCTATGTTTCCTTGGCTTTTGGCGAAATGTTTCCCGACAATACTAGCGGAATTTGTTTATTTAATTCTACTGCAAAAGAAGATAGTGAAATAAAAAAAGAAGACCGTTTAAGAGCAATTAAAGTGGTGAAAAAAAATCATGAATTGTTTATTAAAGAAGCAATTCCAAACTTATTTGCCTATAAAAATGCTCCAGAATTTCAAACTGCCATACAACAAACTGTACAACTGGCATTAAGTACGCCCAAACAAGGGATTATTGCTGCTTTAGAAGGAATGCGCGTACGTGATAACAAAGAAATTATTTTAAAATTTGCACCTTATCCAGTTCATTTTATAATAGGTAAATTGGATAAAATTGTACCCTACGATACACTTTTAGAACAAAGTGAATTGAATCCAGAATCCAAATATTATCTATCTGAAAACGGCGGACATTTATGCTTTTTAGAAGATGCAGAAAATTCCCTTAAAGCTTTGCTAAATTTTATAAAATAAGTCTATTTTAAGTTCCTTAAGAAAAGTAAATTATTCCGCTGGTTTATCTTCGGAATTTTTAGGTTCGTAAGTTCTACCTCTGCCGAAAACGAAGTTCATTCCAGCGCTTACATTTAAGAAACGACTATAATCAACTTGACTAAAACCTATAAAATTATCAGCTACTGCAAAAATTTGGAATGCCCCTAAGTTTAAAGTAATACCAGAACCTATATTAAAATAACTGTTGTTAACTATACCATAACTTAAGCGAGCACTTAATACTTTACCTACTTTTACACCCGAGCCAATTACCAATGAACTTTGCATGGTGTTTTGAACAAATCTTCCAGAGTACAATGCATCAACTGTGAAAAATTTATTTAATTGGTATTTTCCCCCTATAATAAATCTGGTTGGTAAATAACTTGTGTAACTAACATTGGAATCTTTTTTTAATCCAAAAATTGAACTTAAAGTATCCATTAAAGCATCACCAAAATTAGAATTTTCATCGTTAGAAATTTCATTAAAATCAACACCCTCAAAAGTAAATGAGCTACCATCGTTATAATATCTAATAGCATTTTTATATTTAATTGAACCTAAATCTACTACACTAGCGCTTAATTCGATTTTATCGGTTAACTTATAAGATGCTCCTAAATCTAAACCAAAACCTAAGTTTTTTCCAAATTTAAAACCTGAATAGTTAAAATTACCAGGAATACCATAATTATCTTCATTAGATGTTTGAACATCTGTTACATAAATTTCAAAATCGGAAGTAAAGGTATTTTCCCAAGTATCTGCATCTGTGTAAATTCCAACTCCTTTTAAATCGAAACCAGCAGCACCTAAGCCATGTAAAAGTTTAAAGTTTGCTCCAATAGTTAACTTATCATTTATTACCCTTGTATAACCCAAATTAAAATCTGCATAAGCGTTAGTTTTTAAACCAGTTCCTGTAAAATCAGCAGTTTTACCTAAATAATTAGGATGACCATTACCTAATAAAAATAAGCCTGCAAAATCCTTGCTTAATCCAAAATTAAAGTCGGTTTTTACACCCGTACTAAAACTAAAATAACTTTTTTCGCTAGGAGAGAAACCAAATGCTAAAACATTTATATTTTGGCTAAATCCAAAATTATTTTTAGGTTTTAATTCGTTTAAAAGTTGATATACATCTACATTACCTTGGTTAAAAGCATTGTTAAAAGCTACACTAGAGTATGCAGTGGTATTAAAATTACCCAAAGCAGGAAAAGCAACAAAAGTTTTAAAATTAGGTAATTTACCAGGATTTAAATAATACGAATATGGGTTAAAATCCATAAAATATGAATTTAACGGACTTTGAGCTTTAGCAATTGTAAAGCAAATTAAACATATGTATAAAAATTTAGTCTTCATTAGTGTTTAAATTAAAATTAGTTTGAGCTTTAATTGCTAATTTGATTTGCATTTTGTAAAAATCGTAAATTCTACCCGCAATAGCGCCATTTAAATCCTCACGAGAAGTAACTAAAGTGCTAAAAATAATATGTTTAGTAGCTTTAATTCTTTCAATTTTTTCTTTATCTAATTCGAAATCATTTATAAGTTTTGTAGAACTAACTAAATCGCCATTAGAATTAGTAATTGCAGAACCAATTAATAAACGTTTATTATTGGAAATTGAATCAAGTATAACATAGTTTTCGTCTGCAAAATATAACTGAATACTTCCATTAATAGGTAAATCATTAATAATTGTTGTTTTTAAAACTACGTCTTCAACATTTTTTAAAATTTCACTCATATCTTGTTCCAAAGTATCTAAAAAAACGTAATTATCAACTGTACCGTATAAAGGAATTTCTAAATCTACTCTTACTCTTAATTTACTTGTATCTTGTGCAAAGTTTTTAATTTTTCCTGCAGGATTTAAAACCACACTTCCACCAATTGTTGCTTTATTGGGTTTAACTTCCATCGCTTCAACAATATTAGTTTGGTTATCAATAACTAAAGTAGATGTTACCATTTGTCCGTATGATGGAGAGCCAGCAATCACAAAATTGTTTAATTTAGAACTTAAATCCAAATCCTCGTTACCATTTTTACCTTCTAAATTTAAATCAATATTTAAACCCAATGGTAAACCTAAGCCATTATCAAACAGTAATTTAATTACAGGTTCCTTAAAACTAAAATACTCAAGGAAGTCGTTGTTACCAAAATCTAAATCTGCTGTATTTTGTGTAATATTTACTGTTGAATTACCAAAATAACCTTCAAGCAATTTAATTTTCATGTTATTTAATTCAACATCCACACTTACTTGGTCATTAATGCTAAAATCGAAATACTGACTAGAGGTTAAGATTGTAGGTTTTACATTAATTTTTAACTCGTTAGAACCCGGATTTATTTTGGTTAAATCTACCTCGTAGCCATCTAAACTAAAAGCTTTATTTAATAATGTTGGATTACTGTAATCAGAATTTAAATTTATTATTTCATTAAATGCAACATTATTTTTGGTAACAGCAGGGATAGATATCTCAATTGAAGCATTTGCTTTAATACCGTAATTAATATCAAAATCGAAGGAGCCCGACTTAATTACAATTTTATCAATTTCTTCACCATTTTGGAAAGAAAATGGAACAACAATTTCTTCTTCATTCAATTGTTGAGCTTCAGTAACTCTAATAGAACCTCCTATTACCTTTAGATTTTCTGTTTTACAAGAATAGCTTAGTGTTTGAGACAAATCGATTAAAACAGGACTATTAGTATTTAAAACTTCAATAGAAAAAATACGAACTTCTAAATCACTGTATAATCTTTTATTTGCTAAACTTCGGGTAACAATTTTAGTTTCTCCGGTATTTAACGAACCAAAATCAAAAGTATCCACAGGTAAACCAGTAGGTACATTCACTAAAGCCATTTTAAGATTTTGTAAATTTACATTCCAACCATTAGTTAGTTCAATTGTAATATCACCCGATTCAAAATCAGCATAATTAAATTCCTCAAAAGCCTCTGAAGTACTGTAATTTCCAATATCCATAATACCTGAAGGGAATGGAATTATAATAGAAGTATTATTACTGTTTTTAATAAGAGTTTTAATTCCTGGCTCAAAATTATCTGAGGCATCATCTAAAGAAATTCCACCAGCAATACTTTGATTTGGAATACTAATAGCCTCTAAATTAACCGCATAATTTTGTGTTTGATTAGGGATTTCCATTAAATCCTCTAGTTTTAAATCCACTAAAGTATCAGAAAAAACCAAAATCAATTGTCCGTTTTCATCCGATTTAATATAGTCGGAATCTAAAGCAGAAATTAATTCTTTAATTTCCAAAGTTGAATTTACCAAAGGTAAAGCTACAATTGGACGAAGTGTGGTGTCTGTAGTTATATTTTCGTAATTATCTTTTCTACAAGATAAAAACAATATTGCTACAAAAAATAGGATAAATTTATTTTGCATAGTGTAAGAATTTGCGCTTGAATTTAATAGATTCCAAAAATAGTTTTTACTGTTAAGTAAAGCAAGTAAAAATTTGATTTTTATTAACAAATTTTACTTTTTCTTTATAATGTATATTATACTACTGCTTTTTTTAATTTTTACAAAACCCAAAAACATAGATATTAAACCTATAAACAAAGCTCTAAAAGAATTTCCTTTTTGGTATTTTTCGCTTAATAACGACACATAAAAGGGGTCGAATGGTAAAGTTTTGGTTTTTTTGATAAAAAAATTGTGTTTGTCCATTAATTTATTCATACTTTTTAATGAAAAATGCCATAGATGAATTGGTATATCCCATCCAGCCCAATGTTTTTCGTAAAAAACAGCATCAAAAGATTGATGATTAGGAACTGCAACAATTAAAACACCATTAGGTTTTAGCAATTGATGAATTTGATTTAAATTTTCGTTGAGCTGATGAATGTGCTCCAAAACATGCCATAAAGTAATTACATCGTAACTTTGAGCCGGTAAATTGTAAATATCATTTGGTAAATATGATAGTATTCCAAATTTATCTTTAGCCAATTGTTGCGCATCTATATCTTGCTCAATACCTTCCACATCCCAACCAGCTTCTTTCATGGTATTTAAAAAATAACCTGTTGCGCTTCCAATATCTAATAATTTTCCTTTTTTTAATCCACTTTTATTAATAATTAAATTGCGTTTACGTTTAAGCATCCAATTACGAACAAGGTGGTAGGTTTTAAAAAACAATCCTTTTTGAGTATCAGAGTGAGATACGTAGTTGGTGTTTTTATAATAAGGACCAATAGAATTTTCATCGGGCATATTTTGAGTCCAAATGAATGAACAAGATGAGCATTCCACTAAAGAAAATTCTTTTTTGGATACAGAATAATCCCGAACAACAGAGTGAATTTTGTTTTTATCGCTGCCACAAACTGGGCAATATTTGTAATTAATTTCTCCCATTAATTGTTAAAATAAAATCACTTAATAAATTAAAAGTTTTAGGATAAAATTGAAGGTTTAAATTTTGAAATTTATCCTCTGTATCATGATAGTGTTTGTAGTTTCCTAAAGTGTAAATAAAAATAGCAGGATATCCAGCTTCGTGAAATGAAAAATGATCACTATTTGCAGAACCATTTTTAGGTACAATAACAGGTAAATAGTTTTTTTGAGAATTAATATCTCTAATTGTTTCGAAAAAAACATTATTATTATTTGCATTAGCAACAGTTAAACCGTTTTCGCCAGCAGAAACCATATCTAAGTTTAATACCAATTTAATATTTAAATTTTTTGGTAAATTATCTACAAAAAACTTACTACCCAACAAACCCAATTCTTCACCTGCAAATGCAATAAAAACAATGGGGAATTTAGTTTGGGTAACTTTAAATTTTTTAGCCAAATCCAATAACATAGCTACTCCGCTTGCATTATCATTTGCACCATAAAATGTAGTATTTTGACCCATTTTACCCAAATGATCGTAATGTGCACAAATTACAATGCAACTATCGGTAGGTAAAATGTTTTGATTAGTAGCGATAATATTATTTACCGAAAAGTTTTGTATAAACTTAGCTTGTACTTTTATTTTTATTTGTTGTGCTGTAGCGTTAAATTTATCCTCGAGTACATCCAAAAAACAATTATTGAACTGTACGGGTAACACACCCCAAGTAAGTTTTTTAGTATGTAAAAATACAACACAATGATTACTTAGGTTTTGCTGATAATATTGTGAAATTTCCTTGTAAAAAGTTTTGTTATTTGTAACACCTGATTTACAAACCAAAATAGATTTTTGGGGCAATTTGGATAAAATTTTGGTTAATTCTGTTTTGGTTTTAAAACTTAAAGTATCTAAATAATATACTTTTCTTTTGGCTTCAAAAGAATTAGATCCAGGATGAACTATAAAATCCTCACCTGCAACAAGTTTTTTTCCTTTAACAATTAACTCGATAGTATTTGGAAATGTATTAACTGGATGTGTGAAATTTTGAATAAACAATTGATTATCTAATACAGGTTGTAAACCAATTGAATCCTTTAGATAATTTAAAATGTAATTTTGTGCATGATATATTCCTTCATTCACATAACCTCTACCAGCAAATTTGTTGGAACATAAATTTTGATAATGTTGTAATGTAATTTGATTAATTTGATTGAATGCCAAAAAAGGCACAAAATTAATCCAAAAGAAAAGTGTTCGAAAATTGGATAAAAAAAACATTGCTAGTAATTAATTTATTTTTACTGCCTGTCCAATTACTTTAAAGTTTCCATCAGTTGAGAAAACCCATAATCTGCCTTTTAAATCCACACCATAAGAGTTTTCACCTTTTATAAATAACCAATCAAAACCTGGACGTGTAGAAGTTCGTTTTTCCCCAACTTTAACAAAAGTTCCATTATCCTTTTCTTCAAAAACACCATCAGCATCATCAATGTAATAAAACTTATTATCGATAGCTAAATAAACTTTGTAAACATACTCTGGTTGTTTTTTAACATTTATATTAACCTTTTTTTCTGTGGTATTTACATTAGTTTTTTCTGGTATTTTTATTTTATTTACCACCACAGTATCCATAGATAAAGATTTTGCTTTATTAAAACCTTCAACTAAAGCGGCAATTCTTTTGTTTTTATTTACAGTAAAATCTTTTTTATCTTTTAAACCTACTTCAAAAGCATGAATGGCATCTTGCATGCTTGCACCCATTTTTTGTAAAACAAAACCTGCGTATCTATCTGCATCTAACTCTTCTTCTGCACTAGGCTTTCCATCTTTTAATTGATGATTCCCTAAATGATGACCAATTTGTCTTGCTAAAACACTAATTCCCACCCAATTACTATCCGTTTGAACTTTTTTCATGAAGTTGGGATTGTATGATAAAACTCTTTCGTTGTTTTCGATGTAAGCAATAACATCTTCAACATCACCCGGTATAATAATAAAATTTTGCGCTAATCCTGTTTCTCTAATTACATCCACTACTGTTTTGTAAGCATTAATATCCGGACTTAATTCCGAATCAGTAATAGGTTTAATATCAATATCTTCGTCGTTTTCAAATTCTGTTAATTCATCTTGAGTTGATTTATCATCGGAGGTACAGCTATAATTGAATAATACAATACTAATTAATAACAATTTTAAAGTTAATATTAAAAAGTTTTTGTACTTTACTTCAATCATTTTAAAAGCCAGATATAGGAATTTCTCGTAAATGTAATAATTTTTTTTATTTTAATATATTAAATCTCCTGTTAATTTTTTCAATATTAAATCTCCGAGCATAAATTAATCTTACATTACTAAAACTGTGGTATAAATGTATATTTTCGTTTTTTATATAAGGTTGAAAATCTAGTACACCTTTAATTCCAAAATAATTTTTTTCAGTATTGTAGCCAAAAGCAGAACGAATAATAGAGGTGGGAGAAGTAAATATATCACTAAAATTATTTTTTTCTTCATCTAAAATCACACTACTTTGTAGATATAATTCGGTAGATAAAGCAAAAAACCATTTTTTAAGCCACACAAATGTTTTTGCATACCCTCCACCTGCTCCAAAAACCATAACATCCAAATGTTTTAGAGTAACTATTTGATCTTTTAATACAATATTTGGATTATCGTGGGTAGATATAGAATTAAAACTATAACAAATACCTCCAAATAAAGCTCCTGCAGATTTTATTTGTTGTTGTGTTTGATCATAAGCAGCTTTAAACGAGTATTGAGAACGATTAAATTGATAACGCAACGTTCCTCCAACAGAAAAATTGGAAATATCTGGACGTTGAATTTCTAATCTTGGATTATTCCAATTTGGAATTCTTTCATTGGTGTTTTCTAGGTAATAACCAGAATAATTTAAATATCTAAAATCAAACAACAAACGATAACCATATATATTCATCTGAATATCAAAAGCTTTCGTTTTTCCTCTTTCATCTATTTGATATTGTTCATGAGGCGAAAAAAATGCCCAATTTACAATTAACCATCTATAACCAAAACCTAAACCATATTTAACTAAGGAGTTTGCTCTATACCAATCTAAATGATTTCGAGCACCAACAAAAACTAAATCGTTGGTTTTTACACTACTAAAATATCTAATAGTAACTTCATCCAATAAAGGTTTTATGTAAGTGGTATCGAAAGTTAAAATTAAGGAATCTGTTGGAGGATGAAATTGGTTTAGCCATTGTTTTATTCGATTATCCGCAAAAGACGAAAATCCAATACAAAAAAATAAAACAAATATTTTACATTTTACCATTGGGCAAAATTAAAATAAAATAAGAAGAGAAGTATAAATAATTTTGAAAATATAAACTATTCGCACTCGGAACAAGTGCCTTCTACAGTAATATTAAAGTTTTTGATGTTTTTATTTTTTAAGATGTTTTTGTATTCTTCGGGAATTTCAGGTAAAAGTTCAATAGAATCACAAGTGTTACATTTAAATTGAGCATTTATTTCGCTGTTTACAGTAAATAAATTTATACCTTTTGAATTGGCAATTTTTTTTAAAATACTGTTTTTTGCTAAAAAATCGAGCGTTCGATAAACCGTAGCTCGATCCATTTCATTCATGAAAATTTGGTGCATATCGTGCAAACTAACAGCTTTAGATGAATTATACACATAAGCAGTTATCAAAAGTCTATTTTTAGTAGCTTTTATACCTTTTTCAGTAAAAATATTTTTAATATCCATTGTTACTTACTTTCCTTTTTTTCAATTTTATCTTTAGTTGGCCTAAGCTTATAAAAATGCTCAGGGAAACCATTTAATTGTCGCCATACTTCATACCAAACTGGCACTGTATTTAATAAAGAAATAGTTTGAGCCCCAGAACCCACATTAATTTCATCAGGCCAAGCAGCATCTTCCTTATCAGGAGCTACCATCACTCTATACTTTCCATTATCACTAATATACCTATCAATTGCTACAACTGTACCGCCAAAAGTACCAAAAGTTACATTTGGCCAACCGTCAAAAATAATTGATGGCCAACCATCAAAAACAATTCTAGTTTTTTGTCCGATTTCAAACAATGAAATATCAACTGGTTTCACAAACATTTCCACAGCCAATTCATAATTTACAGGCATAATGGTTACAATTGTTTCCCCTTCATTAAAAACTTCGCCTAAACCAGCTTTAGTAATATTGGTAATAAAGCCATTTTGTGGTGCAATTATATAATGGAATTTTTTACGTTCCTCTAGGTTTTTAATAGTGTTTTTAAACTTAGCCACGCCACCTTTAGCATCTAACTGATCGCCTATTGCCGAATATTTATCAGATTGTGTAGAAGCAATTTTATTTTCAAAATCTTTTTGTAATGCATCAATTTCAATTTTTGCATTATTTTTATTATTTCGGCTTTGCAATAAAGTATTTTCCCTTTCGATTAAAGTTGCTTCGTTGTTTTGTAAGTTTCGCTGACGATTTTCGAATTCGTTTTTAGAGATAATACCTTTATCTAAAAGTTCTTTAGCACGATCAAATTGGCTAAAAGCAATTTTAAAATTAGTTAAACTAGCTTCGTATTTTATACTATCACTAACAACTTTTAAATTAGCTTGCATTAACCTGTTTTTGGCTTGTTTTAATTTTAAAGTTTGTATTTGATACAAAGCCTTAATTTGAAATTGCGCAGCTTGAACTTTGTTGGTGTAGGCATCAACAGATAATTCTTTTGCATTTAATTGTTCTTGAGTACGTTGAATTATTTTGGGATCAAAAAACTCATCTCTAATTTCGGATAAATGAATAATTGTATCTCCCTTTTTAACATAAACACCTTCTCTTACATACCATTTTTCGATTTTACCTGCAATAACAGAATTTACCTCTTGAGGACGTTTATCAGGTTCTAAAGTTGTAACTAAACCTTTAGAAGCTATGTTTTGTGTCCAAGGTAAAAAAAGTAGAATAATGTTTAAAAACAAAATCGCCAATATAACCTTTGAAACAATTTTTTTATAACTAAAATAATGAGCTTGGTTGAAAGATTTCAACTTACCTTTATTTATTTTACCAGCAATATTTGTTTTAGAAATATTAAGCATAAAATAATTTTTTTAGTTCATTATCCTTCATTAATTCAACAAATTTTCCTTCGGCTTTAATTTCGGCATTTTCTAGTAAAAATACATTATCACACATTGTTGCTACATGCACATCGTTAGATACAAAAATTACAGTCCACGGATTATCTTTACTAGTTAAAAAATTCAGTAATTTAATTTTAATATCATTACTAAATAACTCAAAAGAATACTCTAAAAGTACTAATTTTGGTTTGTGAACAATACTTCTGCACAATAAAATTTTTTGCATTGTATTTTTAGAAAAACCAACACCATCAGGTGAAATCTCTGTATTCCAACCATCAGGTAAATTATTAACAGTATTACTTAAGTCCATATTATCAATAGCCCAATTGATATCTTCATGAGATATATCTTTACGTCCTAAAGTAATATTATCTATAAAAGTTCCATTAAAAATAGTTTCATTTTTAAAATTATTACCAACTATGGCTCTAAATTCATTATGCGCTATGTTTTCGATATTGTAATCATTAATTGTAATTGTTCCGGAATCTGGTTTATAAATTCCAGCCATCAATTCTAAAATTAAAGATTTACCACTGTGGTTAAATCCAGATAAACAAACACTTTGTTGTGATTGGATATTTAAAGTTATGTTATTTAAATGATTATACCCATCGTTTTTAAATTTAAAAAAAACATTTTTAAATTCAATTTTAGCACCTTTATAAATATCTAATTCTTTTTTCCCAACCCCATCTTTAAAATCTAGTTCAATATCTGTAACTTGACCAATTTTTTCGATAGAAGTAATAACATCATAAATAATTTCCAAACCGCTAATTAGTTTTTCCACATTGCTCATAATTAGCAATATAATAATTTCTGAAGCAACAAATTGTCCTAAATCAATTTCGTTATTGATAACTAAAAATCCACCAATAATTAATAACCCAGCAATAATTAACACTTTAAAACTAACCAAGTTTAAGTATTGAAAAATTAAAACTTTAAAATGATTTTCTCTGGCTTTTATATATTCGGAAGTAATTTTATCCGTTTTTTGTAAGTGTAAGTTAGAGTTTCCTGCTAATTTAAAACTAAATCTGGCACGCGCGATTTCTTCTAGCCACTCTACTGTTTTGTATTTGTATTTAGATTCTATTAAACTAGCCTCTACTCCTTTTTTGCCACTTACTCTAAAAATGAAATATAAAATTAAAATTAAAAAGAAGCTAAATAGGATAAAGATTGGGTGGTAAAGCGACAATAAAATTAAAGCAAATATAATTTGAAGAGTTGAAGTAGAAATATCTATTAATAATTTAGATATACCTTTTTGAATTGTAAGGGTATCAAAAAAACGATTAACCAATTCGGGGGCATATTTTTTTCGGATAGAAATCATTTTAAATTTTGGTATGCGATAAGCAAAATCAAAAGCCGAACGTGAAAATATTTTTTGTTGAATATTTTCGGTAATTCTTAATTGAAAAACTTGCATAATTCCAGCAATTAAGGAACCTAAAATTACCATGGATACTAAAATAACCCATGAACTAGATACTTTGCCAGATTGAATTAAGGTAATAATAGTTTGAAATCCTAATGGAATGGATAAATTCACCAATCCTATTAAAATTGCGAAGGTATAAATTTGCCCAATTTCACGTTTATCCAACTTCAATAAATTGGATAAACGTTTAAAAATATTTACAGCATTTGGGTTTCCCATTTTTATAAATTCATTTATAATTCGTTGGCGTAATATAAATATTTTACTAAAGTAATTTGTTGTTTACTAATTAATTCTATCAAATTTATCTCAGCACTTAAATAAGCATTTTCACGAGTGTTCACCATAAAAACAGAGCTTTCGCCTAATTTAAATTTTTCTTGTTCGGCATGAAGTAAAGCTAAATTATTTTGTAAATTATTTTTTTGCATATTTATTTGTTTTTCAAGCGCTTGTAATTCAATAAACAAACTCATAGCTTCGTTATAAATCTCCCTTTGTTTAGTATCTAATTCAATTTTTGTTTGTTCTTGATAAATTGAAATACTTTGTAAATTCCCCATTTGCTTGCGATAAAAAATAGGTATTTTTATATCTAAACCTAATTTATAATTACTGGGGTTAATGTAAGGTTGATTAAACATTTGGTTATAATCTGCCAATGGATTGTAATTTAAGTTTACTTGAGGTTTAAAATATTCCCAAGCCATTTTTTTATCATACTCTAACATTTTAAGTTTTAAAACTTTTTGGTTTAACTCTGGATGCAATTTAAGTTTAATATTAAAAGTATCTAAATTAAATACAGGAACTGTTGGATGGTTAAATAACATATAGTTTGGAGGCGTATTATCTTTTGGAGCCTGTGCACTATCTGTCCATAAAAAAAAGCCCAATTGTAGCTCGTTAATTTTATATTCTCCATAATTTTTTTGGAAATTTACTAATCGATTTTGCAATTGAATATTAGTTTCTAGTGTATCCACAAAAGGAATATCACCTGCTATTGCACTAGTTACAGAAGCATTTAATCGTTCTGTAGCCAATAAAACTCCTTTATCTGCAACAATTAATTTGTTATAGGATTCGAACCAGTACCAATATTGGAAAGTGGAATTTAAAATGATTTGATTTAAAACTAATTTTTTTTCCACTTCGGATGCTCTGTAAATAGCTTTTGCTTGGCGTAAAAAAGCTCTAGATTCATCAATGATTAAACCTTGTAAAAGTGGAATGTTTATACCCATATTTACTAAACCATCATTAGGTAACTTCCATTGAGGATTTAAAAAATTACCATTAGTTCTTTCATAACCAACATTTAAATTTGGTCCTAAACCTGTTGGAACAATTAATTTACCTTGATGAATAGTATAATAGTTTAAATCGTTATAGCTTTTTTCGGAATATTGATAACTAATATAAGGATCGAAATTACCTTTAGCTTTTAATAAATTTGCTTTAGCGGCACTAATTTCTAAATCTGCTAATTTACTAAAAGGATGATCTTCTAATACTTTATTAATATAATCGCTATAGTTTAAAACGTTTTGAGCTTTTACCGAGATAAAAGCTAAAAAAAATACAATATGGAATATATACTTATACATTTAAACGTTTTTGAGATCTTAGTTTTTGGATATTTTAATTAAATTTTTATCTGGATTTCCTTTATAATAATTTGGCGGAAAACCGTTTAATTGTCGCCAAAACTCATACCATGTAGGAACATCGTTAAATAAAACAACACTTTCGGCACCTGTTCCAACTTTCACATTTTTGGGCCAATGTTCATCATTTGCATCTGGAGCAACCATTATTCTGTACAAACCATTGTTACTTATATATCTATCTATTGCTATAATTTCACCACCGTAAGTACCAAAAGAAATCATTGGCCAACCCGATATAATAAAAGATGGCCAACCATCAAAATTAACTCGCACCTTACCTCCTTTTTTAATTAAAGGAATATCAATAGGCCTTACATACATTTCGATAGCTAAATTGTAATTTATTGGCATAATAGTTACAATAGATTCTCCTTCTTTAAAAACCTCACCAATACCTGCTTTGTTAATTCTTGTAATATAACCATCTTGAGGTGCCAAAATATAATGGTAGATTCCTCTTTGTTTATAATTAGAATATGTATTTTCTAAAATAGATAAATTGGCATCTTCGCCAAATTTTAAACTTAAAGCAGATTGTTTATTGCTATTTAATTTGGCTAATTTTTCTTGAAATTCATTAACTAAAGTAATAATTTGTATTTCGGCATTTAATTTTTCATTTTCGCTACTCAATAAGTTATTTTGATGTTCGATAAATTTAGCTTGTTCATCTTGTAATGCAAACTTTCTTTGTTCCAGTTGATTTATTGTATTTAATTTTTTTTGATACAATTCTTCTGAGCGTTTGTATTGTTGTTTAGCAATAGTTAAGTTTTCCAGTGTTCCAGCTAATCGTGCACTATCGCTTGAAATTTTAAACTGTGCTTGTTTTAGTTGATTTCTAGCTTGTTCAATTTTATAGTTTTGCAATTTTACTAACGCATCAATTTGTTCATCAATAGCATTAACTTTTTGATCTAAAGCATCCACAGTTTGCTCTTTGTAATCCACTTGTTCTTTAGTTCTATTTAACAACTCGGGATCAAAATATTTATCTTTTACTTCTGTTAAAAATATAATAGTATCGCCTTTTTTTACAAAACTACCTTCTTTTACAAACCATTTTTCTATTTTACCAGCAATTATAGAGTTTATATTTTGAGGTCGTTTATCGGGTTCTAAAGTAGTAACATAACTTTCTGCAGAGATATTTTGTGTCCATGGAAAAAAACTAACTACAAAAACTATTGCAAAAAATACAAACGAAACTTTTAATAATTTACTACTCCTTTGATACTTTTTAATGTATTTAAAGGAGGAAAAATTATTTTTATCCAAACGATCTGATATGTCTATTTTAGATAAATTAAGCATTGTATAAATTTTGTATTTCTGTTATCTTTATTAAATCTTCAAATTTTCCTTGATAACTAATTACACCATTCTTTAAAATAATAACTTTATCACAAGCTTGGGCAATTACAGGGTCGTTGGATGCTGCCACAACAGTCCAAGGATTATTATTTTCACAAATAAAATCAATTAAATCTTTTTTAGTTTTTAAACCAAAATATTCGAATGCATACTCTAAAAGTAATAATTTTGGTTTAGTAACAATTGCACGTGCTAGTATAATTTTTTGAATAGTATTTCGGGAAAATTGATTGTAATTAGTACTTATATGTGTATTGTAACCGTCGGGTAAAGTTTTAATCATTTCTTTTAGCCCTACTTTTTCTATTGCCCACATTACATCATTAAAACTTACGTTTTCCTTATTTAAGCTAACATTTTCCAAAATTGTTCCGCTAAATACTTTATCCAATTGAAATGAATGACCCATTAAATCATGATATTCTGGCGGATAAATATCTTGTAAATTTTGATTATTTATAAATATATCACCTTTAGAAGGATACGAAATTCCTGATAATAAACTAATTAAAGTAGATTTACCACTACTACTAAAACCCGAAATACATATTTTTTCTTTGGAATCAATACTTAAATTGATATTATTTAAAATAGTAGAAATATTGTTTTCGTAATGATAAAATACATTTTTAAATTCTACTTTTAATGCTTGATTATTAGAAACAAAATTTTGATTATTTTCTTTTTCATTTTCCAATTCTAAATCAGTTACCTGACCAATCTTTTCAACGGCAGTTAAAACATCATATGCCGTTTCTAAGCTGTTAATTAGCTTTTCCATGTTACTCATAATTAACAAAATAATAATTTCGGAAGCTACAAACTGCCCTAAATTTATTTTCCTATCAATCACCAATAAACCACCAATTATTACTAAAATAGATACTACTAAAACTTTAAATGCTACTAGATTTAAAAACTGGAATATCAATACTTTAAAATGTTTTTCTCTATAGTGTAAATAATTGCTAACTAAAGTATCTGTTTTACTAATATGTATATCTGTTTTTCCTGCCAATTTAAAGGTATACAATGTTCGGGCTATATCTTCTAACCATTGTGCAGTTTTATATTTATATTTGGACTCCATCAAACTGGTTTCCAAACCTTTAAGTCCAGATGTTTTAAAAATAATATAAAAAACTAAAATTAAAAATACACTCATTAATAAAAATGAGGGATGATACATAGATAGTATAAACAAGGCAAATAATATTTGTAAACTTGCACTGGAAATATCCGATAATAATTTAGCTAATCCTTTTTGTATAGTTAAAGTGTCGAAAAATCGATTTGCAATTTCGGGTAAATACTTATTTTTAAGCTCTTTATTTTTAATTAATGGTAAACGATATGCAAAATCAAATGCCGACCGAGCATAAATTTTTTGTTGTATATTTTCGGCAATTCTTAATTGTATAGCTTGCATTATACCTACAAAAGCGGCACCTACAATCACAATAAAAACTAAAACTAACCAAAAATTACTTACCAAACCAGATTGTATGGTGTTAATAATAGACTGAATACCAAGTGGTAAACTAAGATTTATAATACTTATTATAAATGAAAATGCGTAAATTTCGTATATCTCTTTCTTATCTAGTTTAAGTAAACTAAATAAACGTTTAATAATAGCATACGAATCTGTTTTTTCCATTTTTTTGCGACGAAAATGATTTTTAATTCGCCCAAATATACAATGTTAAAAAGGTAAATTAATATTATTAAAAATTAAAATTTACAAATTAACATTTTTTTTAGCCTAAAAATCAATATAAAAAACTATTAATCAATAACTTAAGCTCTAGCTATTGAATTGGATTTTTGGATAATTAATTTTTCAATCGTTTGAATAATACTATCTACATCATAACCACATTCCTTATACAGTTCGTTTTGCGAGCCGTGTTCTACTAATTTATCAGGAATGCCCAAACGAACAACTTTTGCTTGATAACCATTGTCTGCCATAAACTCAATAATTGCCGATCCAAAACCGCCTTGTATACATCCATCTTCTAAAGTAATAATCTTATCAAATTTAGTGAAAATTTCATGTAATAAAGTTTCATCTAATGGTTTTGCAAAACGCATATCATAATGTGCTACATCATGTGCAGTTTTTTCAATAGCTTTTGTTGCTAAATTTCCTATTGGTCCTAAGGTTAAAATAGCTAAATCATTTCCAGATTTTAATTTTTTACCTTTACCTACAGTAATTTCTTTCATTGGTGTTTTCCACTCCACCATAGTTCCATTACCTCTAGGATAACGTATCACAAACGGACCTTTATTTGGTAATTGTGCTGTGAACATTAAATTTCTTAAATCTTCCTCATTTATTGGCGAAGAAATAATCATATTGGGTACACATCTAAAAAATGCAATATCATATGCACCATGGTGCGTTGGTCCATCTTGCCCAACTAATCCTGCTCTATCTAAACAAAAAACTACATTTAATTTTTGTAAAGCCACATCGTGCACAACTTGATCGTAAGAACGTTGCATAAATGTAGAGTAAATATTACAAAATGGTACCATCCCTTGCGTGGCTAAACCAGCAGAAAAGGTTACAGCATGTTGCTCGGCAATACCTACATCAAATGCTCTATCTGGCATAGCTTTCATCATGATATTTAATGAACTTCCTGATGGCATTGCTGGGGTAATCCCTAAAATTTTATCGTTTTTTTCGGCTAATTCAACAATTGTATGACCAAAAACATCTTGGAATTTTGGTGGTTCTGGACTTTTTGGTGTAACTTTTACAATTTCACCAGTTTGTTTATTAAAAATACCTGGAGCGTGCCATTGGGTTTGATTTCCAAATTCGCTTGGTTTATATCCTTTTCCTTTTTTAGTTAAACAATGTAACACTTTAGGTCCAGGAATCTTTTTTAAATCTTCTAAAACTTTTACCAAATGGTTAACATCATGGCCATCCACCGGACCAAAATACCTGAAGTTTAGGGATTCGAATAAATTGGATGTTCCTAAAACTGTAGATTTTACTGCATTTTCAATTTTAGATGCAATAGCTTGTGCATTTGGGCCAAATTTACTTACATGTCCTAATAAATGCCAAATTTCATCCTTAAATTTATTATAAGTTTGCGAGGTTGTGATATCTGTTAAGTACTCCTTTAAAGCCCCAACGTTGGGGTCGATAGACATACAATTATCGTTTAGTACAACCAATAAATTAGCATTAGAAACCCCACCGTGGTTTAAAGCCTCAAATGCCATACCTCCCGTCATTGCTCCATCCCCAATAACCGCAATATGCTGTTTATCGCTTTCACCTTTGTATTTACTAGCTACTGCCATTCCTAATGCAGCAGAAATTGAAGTAGAAGAGTGCCCAACGCCAAAAGTATCGTATTCGCTTTCGGTTCTTTTAGGGAAACCACTTAATCCACCATATAACCTTTGTGTATGAAATTGAGTTCTTCTTCCAGTTAAAATTTTGTGTCCAT
>Ga0007787_10000113_pt1 | contig 22847 bp, 13 predicted proteins | sample LauGreFa1BDMLBSN_2_FD_59500 | JGI IMG/M metagenome (GOLD analysis project Ga0007787, IMG submission 59500) | Freshwater lake microbial communities from Lake Michigan, USA - Fa13.BD.MLB.SN | ecosystem: Environmental > Aquatic > Freshwater > Lake | place: Lake Michigan, USA | collected 2013-09-23 | reverse complement strand
AATGGAGCTCTAATCGCACAGGGCAAAAAATGGTTGCTCTTCAAAATGAAGGAAAAGCTTACACTAGTGATCTTTTATGGTATCCAATTAATCAGGTTGCGTTAGCAGCTGTCTACAAATTTTCTTATAGAGCTTCACCTATTGATGATTCTCGAGGATTCTATGCTTGGGGTGACTACAATAATTCAGATGGTTCTCCAAGATCAGATTGTGGTTTTATTTTTGGAACAAAATTTCAAGATGCGGTTAGTGTCTATTTAACTACAGGTAAAGACATTGCAGTTCTTCAAGAATGGGTTAGAAAAAAACTTCCTGATCAGAACCCTAGAACAAAAAACTATATTGAACAATGGATGCAAGGGGCGGTATTGTATGCACATCCTGTTAGTGGAAGCATGGTTTCTAGTTCAAAACCTATATCTTATAAAGCAGATTCCGCTGGATCAGGATCTGGAAGTGAAACTATCAAGCAAATTGATCAAAAATTATTAATAGTAGGTGACTATCCAGTTGAACAGATTGCAGAAGCCCTAAATGCAAAAATGCCGAAGACCCCTTGGAAAAATTATAAGATAGAAGGAAAAAGGGGAAGAACAGTAACTACAACAGCTCAAACTACAACTATAAAAAGTTTAGTAAAGATAATAGAAGACTATAAAAATTCAGATTTTAAACCGGATGCTTACATAATACTATGTGGGAATACAAATATGTTTTTAGGTGGATCAGGATATTCTAGTTTAATAGATAGAGTTAAAGTAGCAGTAGGTGATAAAAAGGTTTATTGGTTTAATATTTACAATAAATCAAATGAATCAGATATTAGTAGATCAATTCTATTTAATCTTGCTTTAGATACAGCAAGAGGTAAATATTCCAACTTTTTGTCTAACGATATTTTAGACTGGGATTCAAGTATAATATCTAACCCTTCTTATTTATCAGATACTGGAAGATCTTTATCTGAAACAGGAATAGCCTATCTATCTAGCCTAGTTCAACAGGCAGCCAATAACATGGCAGCTCTTATACAGCCAGGTTCTTACACTGGTGGGACTACAACAGTTCCAACTTTTACGTCTACACAAATTGTTGATGCTGCTCTATGGTTATTAGAAAACAGAGCAAGACCATGGTCTACTAAGTATGGAACTTTGGGATGTGAATTTTTTGCAAATAGATTCAGTTCTGGATTGGGTATTTTAGGTGCAACTAAAAAATATGATATATTTACTAACGACTGGGAAGAAGATGTTGCAACTACATTAGCTACTAATCCATCTGCTCAATCTCACTATAATTCTATTAAAAGTAAAGCAACATTTTATGGACCCTCAACTAACAAGGGCCAAAATCCTCCATATGGATATCTGGTATTTTGGACTGGAGGAAAAGGTGATGCTTTAAATCTTGGTCATATAGGAATATCTGTTGGAAGTGGTAACTATATAGATCAAACTGGAGAAGTTAGGCCTATATCAGGCAGCACTGGCCCTGGTGGATATCCAGGGACCGATTACGTATATGTCGGGAGTAGTTCATCTTGGGCTTAAAGGAGATTAAAAATGGCAGTAAATAATTACCCTAAATTTGATAAAAAAATTAATGAATTTATTGATAACAAAAGGTTTACTCAAACCAGAACAAGGCCTGGTGTAGTTATATCTTTTGATAAAAAGAAAAATACAGCTAATATTTTATTAGAAGATAAAATGTCTGGAGACATTGGCAATATTCTTAGAGAAGTTCCTTGTCCAGACACACAGGGCGTACAAACTGTCGCACCTCTTGCTGGAGCTAGATGTATGGTTGGATTTAGAGATGACAATGAAAGGTATCCTTATATAGTATCATTTATTAATGATATAAATTATCAGGCAAAAAACAGAGTTCACTATTCCGTAGAAACTGGAATTCCAAATTTTTTAATTTAAAATGGTAAATTATGGGAAATGAAATTAACAAAAAATACCTTTCAATATCTAAAAATCAGATAAATGAAAAAGAGATTTTAAATAAAAGAAAAAACTTCTCTACAAGAGAAGTAGGCCTTACTCATCCAGATACTACTTCTTTTTTAAGGCTAACAGATAATGGGGATATAGAAATATTTGCTACGCCAGGAGTAGGTATTGTTATAAGTGCTGCAACAAGAACTATATCATTCTTTGCAGATAATATAAGGTTTCATACAAAAGATGACGGATTAAAATGGAATTCAATGGATTTTAACTATTCAGCTGACGATTTTACAGAGCCAGCTTTAGTGCATTCAAATCCAGAAAATTATAATCCAGCATATATAAACATACTTAATGCTATACAAAATTTAAACACACTTATTTCTGAAGATCAAGAGCAACAAATAGAAAACAACGTTACTATACAGCTACAGGGCAATTATCTTTATGCGGATAGCAACAAGGATTTTGATTCTGACTCATTACCTGAAGAATCTACATCTGTTTTGTCAATTTTTACTGAAGATCAGATTAACATTATGAAAAATGAGATGAATAAACAAACGTCTATAAGCGTAACATTTAATAAGCTTGCCGAGTATGTAGCAAATTTAATGCAGAGTGGTTATACATTTGTTCAGGCAAAAGAAAAAGCATTTAGGGATTATAATGTCTGATTTTTATTTAGATTTATCTGGAGACTTAAAAATAACAGGATTTGGCGATTTAGCTCTAGTAACAGGGGCAGCTGAGAAGGATGTTCAGCATGTTTATATAAGGCTTATGACAGAGCCTGGTGATTTTTATATATATCCAACTCTTGGGACTGACCTCAGTATGCTGTACGGAATGCCTCAAAGCCAAGAAACAGGAGAGTTTGGTAAAAAAATTATACGAGCAGCGTTAGAAAGAGAAGGAGTTTTCTCTAATAGGAAAATTCAAATAGAAGCTGTTCCAACGTCTCATGATTCAATAAGATTTGATGTTTCTGTGGCTACAGATTTTAATCAACCCGTAGTACTATCCGTAGTACAAAACCTAGGAGTATAAATGGCTGTATTAAATATAAAATCAAAAGATTCAATGTTGACTGCAATTTTAGACTCGTTACAGTCCAACGCAGGAATATCTTCAATATCTCCAGGTTCAATAGCTAGAGCATTTGCTGAGGCTATCTCTACAGAAATAGCTGATCTATACTCAGCGATGAAGATAAGTATAGAGCAGTCTAGTCTTAGTATGGCATCGGGGATTAATCTAGACTCAATTGGTCAACTATATGGTGTTTCAAGAAGGTCAATTACAGAAGAAGTTGCTCAAGATAGAGTAACCTCAAATATAGAGTTTACTTTAGATAAACCACACTCGTCCACTATCACAATCCCAAAAGGAACACTAGTTTATAATAGTGTAGACAATTTCAATAGCACACAGTACGCATACGAGTTAGTCGGGGATATAGTTATTCCATCTGGATTAACTAAGCAATATGGTTCAGTTGTGGCTAAGTCGCCTAGTAATTCTATAACAGCTCCAAGAAATACTCTCGTAAAACATAATTACATATCTCCACCTGGAGTTATAGTTTTTTGCACTAATCCAAAAGAAGTGTACGCATCTATTAATTCTGAGTCAGACGACAATCTTAGAAGAAGAATTATAGCAGCTGTGAGATCAAGCGCTGCTGGAACAGCTGAATCAATAAGGTTTGCTGCCCTTTCCGTAAAAGGGGTAAAAGATGCAAAGATTAGAGAAGGTTCGTATGGAATAGGATCTTGTGATCTTATAATTGTCCCTGAAAGCAATAGCTCTAATGGGGTAGTTCCAGAAGTTGTAAATGTAGCCGTTCAGTCAATTAAACCTGTTGGAATTAGAATGAATGTTAGAATGGCTATCAAAAAGTCAGTAGATATGACTGTAACTGTAACTTTAAGAGAAGGAACTTCTGCTCAACTAGCTAGATCAATTGAGTCTCAAGCTAGATTATTTATCAATAGATATTTGAATTCATTGAGCATAGGTAGTACAATATCGGTACAGGAAATTGAGTCACAAGTTAAATTTGTTTCAGATGCAATAGTAGGTGTTACAATAAACGGCTTGTCTGTAGATAAAAATAAAATACCTAGCACTACTTACATGTTATCAGATGATAGAAGTTACATGGCAGCTGGATCAATAGGTGTTTATTCTGTTATAATTGGTGGCTCAACTTATTAACAAAAAAGAGGCAAGATGTCCGAACAAAATTATGAAGTCACCAGAAAACAAATCATTAAAGCTGCAAATATGACTCATGCGAGGCATTTGTCAGAGGGGTATAATGATTTTCCTGGAGAAGTTTTAATAGATACAATAGTTAGCAAAACTTCTGCTAAAAATAATTCTTGGAAAAATGATTCAAAAGAATCTGACTCTGATTTAGAAGAGTTTTCGGGTCTATCAAATGCAGACTTTTTAAGAACTGAAAATAGAAGACTAGCAAAACTAGCAGAAAAGCACAAGAACGTAAAAGATGAAGCTGTAACAGCAGTCTATCAAGCAGCTTTTGATGCATTTACTAGCTTTGAAGTTCCACAAGTAACCTATAAGGCTCCAAAGGCAGTGGGTAAAGGCAGTCCAGAAACTGCAGTTGCAGTGTTTGCTGATTGGCAATTAGGAAAAATTACATCAACATATAATTCCGATGTTCTTGCCGAAAGAATTGAGCAGTATACGGAAAAAATGATTGAAATCGTTAACATTCAAAGAGCACATCATAATGTTGACAATCTTCATGTTTGGCTTCTTGGTGATATTGTTGAGGGAGAAGAAATCTTTCCTGGCCAAAGTCATTTATTAGACGCAGGATTATATAGGCAGGTCGGTATATATGGTCCAGAAATCCTCAGCAAGTTCATATCAACTGCCCTAGAAAACTTTAAGCATGTTCATATTACTGGAGTAATAGGGAATCATGGAGCAGTTGGTGGAAGAGCTAGAAGACAGCATGATCCTGAGACAAATATGGATAGACTGTTGTACAAAATAGTAGAACTAATTTTTAGAGACAATCCAAGAGTTACCTTCAACATTCCAGACGGAAGAGGCGAAAGAAGTTTCTATGCTGTTGACAGAATTGGTAATTACGCCAGCCTTTTAATTCACGGAGACCAGATGCCTTCACCAACGGCGTTCCATGGTTACTATAAAAAGGTAATGGGTTGGAAAGACGGTGCTATCCCAGAGCAGTTTGATGATGTCTTTATGGGACATTATCATCAACAAGCAAAAGTTACTATAGGAAGTGGTTTGTTGCGAATTTCAGGATCTCCAGAAAGCAATAACACTTACGCTCAAGAGTATTTCTCGTCAATGAGTAGGCCGTGTCAACATCTAATGTTCATTCATCCTGAAAATGGTGTAACATCAGAATATAGTATCTGGCTAGACTAATTTTATTTTAAATCCCTAAAGGCGAAAATGAAAAGTTACTTATTAAGCTTTACCAAAAACGACTTTGCTAAAGTTGGTAATGTTTGGTCTACAGAAACAATAGACCTATATGCAAATAAGTACTATACTAACTTTTCTCACAAAAAATCAAGAAACGGTTTAAACTCTTTAGGTGATTATACATTCGTAGGAACTGAGACAACGCGGATCAGTATTCATCTATCTAGATAGCTCCGAGTATGCTACCCCTGTGTGGGTTTATTTAAACGAATCACCCGATGCCACGCCTGAATTCTTGGTATATACAGACTTAGACTTTAATGATCAGGCTACTCCTAGCTTATCTAACTCTGTACTTGTAACTAATTATGGAGAAATCGTTCAAGAAGAAGCATCTCCTAGTATCCTACGATTTGTTGATCTTAGCTCAAGAATAGACATTAGGTCATTCAAAGGAGCATTTACTAGTTCTTTGGGTGGAATAGAAAATATTACATTTAGCCTAAATGTTTATGAATCAGATTCTTTAGATGGTCCTTGGCTACTGTCTACAACCACATCTTCTTTGGCCCTAGGGTCTCTATTGCTTGCACGAAATGCAAAAAGATATGCTAAGTTTGAGGTAGTAGTTGATTCAGAATTAACTGATTTATCAGTCTTAAACTTTGCCCTTTTGGTTGAAATAGCTATTTCAGAACCGAATAGTCCTGTTTTATCTCGTTCAGCAAAAAATGTATTAAAGAAGTTTCCTTCTTGGACAAAGATATACCAAGATGCAGAAGAACAAGAAAATGAAAATCTATATATTCCTCAGAGTATTGGTGGAAAATTAGTACAATCAATATTAAATGATAATCTTGATTTATTAGAAACTCAAATAGACCTTCATAATGTTAATAGGTTTATTGGTAGCGCAGATATTAATCAAGTAGCATGGATTTACTCTTCATATGATGTTCCTAATAATTACAATAAAATATTAGGAGATGGAATAGAGCTAACAAAGATATCTGATTTAGCAGATTTTTATGAAGCTAGACAAGAGGATTATGTTTATTATCACAATCCTCTTAATAGGCAAATTATTACGCTTAAAAAGTTCAGTTCATTAGTTGCAAATCCTGTTAATGGAATTCCCGCTGCTCTTAATCAAATACCGTTCTTAAGATTTAATTGGTTTGATGAATTTGGCGCAAGAGTTGGTTTAAATAGACTATATATGGAAGACAATGTGGCTTTCAGATATAGGATATTGGATGTTTTTAAAAACAGAAATGATGCGACAACAGAAGGTTTTAAGAAAACTTTAAGAAGAGAGCTTGATTTATGGAGAGCTTTTGGAGCGACTCCTAATGAGGCAACTCCTGACTATTATTATGACGATAATTCCTTAGATCATGCAGCAACTCCTGAGATTATGGAGATTGCAGACATAGAATCTTCTATAGAATATTTTAATTTAGACGGAAGTCCAAAAGATAAATTTAAAAACTTAGTAAGATATTTAAACGAATCGTATCCAAGTTCTTGGGGATATTTTAGATTTAATGATTCTGTTTGGGACACAGCTGGATTAGACCAAGAAGGTATTGGAAGAATATCTTCAAGTTATAGTGATTCTTTAGGAGAATTTGACTATTATCAACCAGGCGTAGGAGATTTTTCTGATGGGCAAATATTAATATCAAACTACGATGCTACTCCGCAACATTTTGAAACTATTATTAGAGCTTCAGGAAAAAGAAAAACAGGTTCAGTTCCTTATTATTCTCCAATTTATGTGGAGTATGAATACAGTGGATCATACGATCAGGATGTCTATTTTAACGAAAGTGCAACAGTAAATCTTACGCTAGAAGCACGAATGCTTCCATATCAAAATTACACATCAAATACAGACGTTTATGCCACTTTTACAAGATATGTACAAAATGATTATGGCCCAACAAGTTCAGCAAGTCCAGAATTTCAATCAATACCCATTTTTGATACTGAAGGATATACATCAGATTATATAACATTTAGAAGAAAATCAGATGATTCACAAATTGTTTTTAGTGATGAAACATCTTCTTCATACACAAAAATTCCAATTAATAAACTATCTAATGTGGTGTTAAAAAATGGCATATGGGATGGCTCATCTTACGCCACTCCCAATTCTAACAATTTTAACGCCTTCTTCTCCCATAGGGACGAATCGTTAATTAGTTCAAAGCAGCTTATTGGTGGATCAACACCTTCGTTTACACAAGATTTGCAAATTAAAATAGTTTCAAATATCTATAACACTGAACAGGTAGAGTATGAAACAGAAAAGTCTTCTCAATCAATTATCATTAATCCATATTTAGAAAACACAAAGCAAAATGCAGAGCTTCCACTAAGAACTATTGAATCAAGTATCATCTATCCACAAGGAGCAACTCCTAAATATATAAATATTTATGGAAAAGTTCCTACAGATGCAATAAATGTGCCTGGTTATTATGACGAAGAAACAATAGATATTTATGGCGGAGTTTCTTATTATCCAGAAATAGATAATAATATTTTTGTTCCTTCTTCTCCAAATATTATAGCGACATCCTATGATGAACTAGCTGGAACCATGGGATTTATTGAATCCTTAAATGGTGGGGCAACAAATAATTATTATTTTGGTAGATTATCTTACTCGTTAAGTTCTACTCCATCTTCAATAGTATTGTCTAGTTCAGACGGTTTGATTTATCCTTTTGACTTAATATCATGGGAGCCGTTTACGCTGGACGCTTCACCAAGTGTTAGTGGAATTGTTGATGAAAAGGGAATTGTAAATTATTCTCAGCAAAATCAAGATATGACTCCAAGTCTTAATTCAAATGTAATTTTTGTTGAAAACTTGAATAGAGAATCTTTTGGTCTTAGCGGAGAAGATAAATTTGACTATTTCTTTGAGACAATAAAAGTTGTTGACCCAGAAGATGTTAACGTTTCAATTTGGAATGATCAAACTATTGTTAAGCCATTTTTAAATAGATCTTTTGTATTAAAAGATTCAATATCTGAAGCTATTGATGATGAAACGGTTAGTATATTAGAGGTTGATTATCCAAGTAATTCAATAATTGAAACTTATGATGAAGACAATAACACGACTACTTTCTCTAACATAACTATTAGAGGAAAGTTGTACGACTATAAACTAGATGCAAAGATTAATACTGGATGGATTCACTCAAATCAACAAGAACAATACATTTATGCAAAGCCAGTTCAGGATAGTTTTACTGGAGTTTTAGATAAAATAACATTGACCAATAATCCTCAACAAGGTGCTCCAGTAATTATTGAAATTACAGATGAAGAATCAACTCCTCTTTATTCTTATAGAGAAGTAGCTTTCCCAAATTCATCAACTCCAGGAAAGATGTCTTTCTACAATAAAGAAATTTTAAAGCCAAAATCAAATAATTCATTTTATTTGGGATATGAAAATTTCTATGATCTTTCAATAAAAGATATTTATACTGGAGAAACAATTGTAGAAAATGCAGCTAGCCCAACAAGCATAATGCATGTTGAGCCAGAAGTAAAAAATTTAAATGTAGCAAGAGAATATGAAATATTTTATAAATTAAGTAATAGTTATTATATAGATACTGAATTGGTTGATGAACAGCATGTATCTAGTATCTATTTTGATGCCACGCCTAGTGCAACATTAAATTATCTTATTACATATGAATCTTCTTCATATGAATCATCAACACCAATTAGTGTTGATTTTAATCCAATTACATCTTCTATTTCATCATCTTTTGTAGCCTACTCTGACATAGAATATGATTTTGATCATATAGATGTTTTTATATCTCCATCTTACATAGTTAATGATGGAATAGATTATGTTGATATATCTGTATTTTCTTTTGACGCCAATGGAAATAGAAAGCCGTATCAATATTTTGACATTTCTTCTTCTCAGCTTGACTTGTCATCTTCGTCAATAACTACAGACTCAGAAGGATATGCTCATATAACAGCTACTTGTTCAGATAGTTTTTCAATTTCTTCTTTAACATATGATCAAATTTATTTCTCAGGCGAAAATTCATATGAATACACTGCAGAAATTGAGATAGTGCCAGCTAATGTTCAGAGCCCTGCTCAATTAATATCTTCTGCTTCTTCTAGACTAATAGCTGCAGACGGTTTTAGTAATCTATATATAAATGGCTTTGTTTTAAACAATAACATTCCAGCAGAAAACACTATAGTTTACTGGAGAAAAGCAAGGTATATATATGACATTTTTAATGATATTAGCTTTGCAGACAACACAGATGAACCAGGCCAAGATTCTGTTTCTGGATATACAATTACACAGTCTGATGGTTCTTTCGTAATAGGTCCATTTATATCTCAAGAAAATACAAATCCTGGGTTATGGTTTGTTGCACTTGAAACTGATTTATCATCAGAATTCTCTGAAAGTCCAGAAAATATAGCTGGAGATATAGTCTATTGGATGGAAGATTTTGATCCTGTTAATTATGTATATGGGAATACTTCTGGAGTCCAAGAAATCATCAATTATGATTCCGATAAAGATTTGGCCTTATATTCTACGCCAACATTTGTTCTTAGTTACTATAATGGCGATAATGTGGATATTAGTCCACAAAGTCCACTATGGACTCCTCCTTCCTGGTTCTCGTTAAGTAAATATACTCAGTATCAATCTGGACTATGGGGTTCTACTCCATATTATATAGAAGATTATAATTCTATTAGAACAGATATATTAAGACCGTAAATTATTAGGGAAAATAATGAAAAAATTTATTGATAAAACTACATCTGGAAACGAAAATTCAGTCAAAAAGATAAACAACCTTCCATCAGATAATTCTTCTTTTTCTCTTGGCTACGTTTCTTCTGGAGATATTAGTCCGGCAAATACTTTGTTAATAACAGATTTTTCTTCCTTGATATCAGAAAATAACAACATATCTATTAGCAATAACTCTATATACAATGAAGGTCAAAAGATCTTTTATGCAGATGAATTAGGAATTTTGCAGGATTCAGAAGGAAATAGTTTATTCTCTTCTCCAGAATTAATGGTAAGCGATTTGCCATTGCTAGATCCTTATTTGGACGAAAGAAAATTAACTCAAGATTTAGATCCAGAAAACTTTGTCTTTTCATATTATATTTCAAAAAATTATACTTTAATAGACAAAGATCTTTATTCTTATGATTCCTTAAAAGACTATATTCCTCAGGAAAAAATACCATCTTCAATTATTGTTGTAAATAAAAATGGAGAAGAATATACAGACAAGTCCAATGGAAAGAAAAAATATAGAATTCTTTTAGACCAAATTACCTTAGACGAAGTAGATGTGCAACTTGCAAGACCTGAAACTCTAAGGCCGCATAGGATAGTTGTGCTATTGCCAGATGCAAAAGATGAAGACTTATACCTTACTTATGATATGACTATGATTTCTTCTGATAAAACATTTAGTCAAACTAAATATAATCACAAAGAAAAAATTAATCCTCTTCCAATATTTGATAACGAAAAAGAAGAATCAGTTGTTGCAGACTTAACATCTAGAAATAAAAGAATATATTCAACTAAGCAAATTTCTAGCAATTATAACTTTGTTAATGGATTGAATAGTTCTATTGAGGGTTATGAAGTGTTTGTTCCTAAAAAAGCTATTTCAGATAATAGAAACTATCAAACTTTTAATTGGAGATTAATAGCGAAGATTGTAAATCGAACTAATGTTTCTTCAATTAATTACCAAGAAGCTATTACAGAAGAAGATCTTATCAGACAAAGAACAATAAGATGTGCTGTGTTATGGACATCAGCAGACAGATCAGCTGCAGAAGCATCTCAAAATGTAGGTTATGCTAGCCCGTATATATTTAATAGGCTTCAAAATTCTCCATTTAATTTATCTTCTTATATTTTTGAAAACCCCCTAGCTGAAGCCGGAGTTTTAAAAACTTCATATAATTACTGGATGGTTAATATAGATAATCTTGCAAACTTAGATGATTTTGACATTGTTGCATGGTCTCCTACTTCTAATATTACAGTTTCTCAAGCTCAAAAAATTAAATCATTCATAGAAGATAAACATGGTACTGTATTTTTAGATCTTAGTTCTCCATCATTAAATTCACAATCTGCAACTTTAATCTATCCATATTTAAGCATGGCTAGTTCTTCTGTTCAAATGAATAATTGGGAATATAACAGAGACAATTTGTTTATAAATGAGCTAAAAACAAATGCCTGGCCAATATCAGATAATATTTTTGAGGCAGTTGGCAATCAAGTATATTATGGAATTTTTGGCAATGCTGTCAATTCAGTTTCTGGTGAAAGAAAATATTACAAATATTTTGACAATCAAGATTTGGCAACAGCAAATATTGTTTTGAAAGAAAATACAAATAATCAAAACAAACCAATTTTTGTCAGTGTTGAATATCAACCAGTAGCTGATTCATTAGTTAGAGGTTCTATTCTAGCTACAACAACTCCAGTTTTAAAATATTGCAACGACGTATATCAGTCTTCTTCAATTTTTAATCAGGCAATTAGCAATTCTTCTTTTTCTCAGACCGATAATGGACAGGTGATACCAACTGCAGTAATAGAAGGTCCCTTTAAAATTCTTTACAATGCGGTATCTGTAGCAATGCTGAGTAAATCTCAAGCATCTAGGTCTTTAGATATGAGAAGCTCAACTTATTATATGGTTGGTAACTGGAATAGTTCATATGTATTAAATGGTTCAGTTTTGTTAGAAGATGAAAAATCTGAATATTCTACTATACCATCAGAAACTAATGGTGACTTGGTTTACTCAAAAAACATAATCTCTAATTACGGATCTATTTTTGACTATTATAAGAGAATAGTTTACGACCTACTGCCAGATCAATATTCGCTAATAGCTCAAGATATTAATAAAGGAAATATTGAGCTTTATATTGAGGTTACAAATAATAATATCATTTTAAATGGTCTTAATAAAATATCAAATGACTATTTTTCTTCAGAAATAAACGATATACCATCTTCACATTCTCTTTACAAGGTCGTTTCGTCACAATATGATGGATCTATATTTGCTCATACTACTGTTGGGTCTGCAAGTTTTGAAATACCAGGCGGTTTTGGGCCATATGAATTAAGAGAAAAAAATATATTAAGATCAAGCGACATATCTGGAAATTTTGTTGGAAACAAAGTTAGCGCAAATAGCTACAAGTCATATCCATTTTCTTTTTCTACTTATAATACTTATTTAATTTCTAATGAACAACCAATAAACTATGATGTAACTTGGACAGCAAACGTAATTGCAACTGGAACGGCAACTCTTTCTAGAAGGATACTTGCAAAAAATATACCAGCTGAAACAAGATCTGATTCATCAGTTAAACCAGTGCAGGGTTATTCTGGTATAGATGTGGATGATAATAGTATTATCGCTGCTCTTCCTCCTGATAAAAGAATATCACATGTAAAAAATAACTTTTTGTATACAGGAGATATAGATGCAGGAAATACCCACATATCTTATAAACAGGGTAGGTCTGGTCTTCGTGAGGATTATACTAAATACATACAATATACTTTAGCTAATTGTGGAATTAGTTCCATTAAAAATATTCAAGTAGATGGAAAATTCGGACCACAAACTACTTCATATGTAAAGATTTTTCAATCCGAAAAAGGTCTTACATGGGTAGACGGAGTTGTGGATAGCCAAACAAAATCTTATTTACTAAGAGTTTGGAAAAGTCTAGCTAAAAACAATTTTGATAAATTTACTTCTGTTGTAGATAATATTAGAAAAAAAGATCCAGATGTTATCAAATATATAAGAAAAAGAGTTAATCCAGAAGTTAATGAGCTTCATAGTAGCGATTTAGACTATAGAAGGATTAGCTTTACCTATAATAAGGGGCCAGAAGGAGTCATTAAAGATGTAGTGTATGTAAGAGTTCCAAAAATGTATAATACATTAAAGGATTCTTCTGCAATATCAAATTTAAAAGTTAATTCAATAACAATTAAAGCTGGCGCATTTGATGGAGCAACCAAATACAAAGGTGTCAAAATCAACAAGATCCTTTGCTCTCCTCAAGCAGATGCAGATGAACTAAAGCGGACAAAAAACCGCTATTGTTTCTAATTCAACCCGCTACTTTAAAGATTCTAGAACTTTTAATTTGACGAATATAAATTCAGACAATGCAGTTTGGTTCGCAATCGCTATTGAAGGATCTGAGCTTGGTGGAAAATTTGGAGAATATGCAGAAGGCTATTCTATATCAGAAATATCTTTTAACATTTCATGGGAGATAGGAGGGGGAGTTAGCATACAAGAAGTAAAGACAGAAACAAGTACTCTCCCATTTACCATTAATTACACAATTCAATCAACAGAATCTAATGTTAGCGCAAATAATAAAAAGTCAATTAACCTATCACCAGTTAACCCATCTAGATATACAGTATCACTTAATTCAATTACATATCCGACTTTTTATGATGGAAATAGAACTGAGTCTTTAGTTGGTAAAACTTTAGACTTTTCATTAACTAATTATCAACCTCCTATAAGAACTTTAGATGGAGATGAATATGTTGAGGAGTCTGTAAAGTTAGATCTATCAAAGGTGGCACATCAAATTTCTGGAACACCTTCACTAGTTTCAGCTACCTCCAACGGCAATGCTGTATCAGCTGGTAATCTATCTGCAATGGTAGATTTAAATTATTCTTCAAATATATTGACATTATCAGTATCAGCTCTTTCCTATAATAATTCATCTTCATCTACTGAAGAAGTTGCTGTCAATAGCTATAATCTACTAAGGCAAGATGGGTCAATAATTAAAAACTCAAAGAACACAGTAACAGTACTAGACGGTCTTTTGCTTCTTTGTAAAAATACAGACAATCCATCAGAACTTGGATCTCCTACAGGAATCAGCGATTACAACATTTACACCATAGCCCAAGCAGACGCAGAAATAAATATAGACTATGGAAACTTGGTTTTAAGAAATACTTCTTTAACTGAGAATGGTTTAATATGGGGATTTTATGATAATTTAAGAAAAGAATTTTTAGGTTCTAGTATTAAATACTTAGATTATTTAAATAGAGGAAGACAGAATATATACATAGGCGTCCTTGCTTTTGATGCGGATGGAAATATATCTTCTTCAACAGATGTTATAGGACCTAGAGACACTGTCTTAACTCAACCGATTTCTATTCCCCAAAAAACTGCTTACCCAATCTATTCAGTAAAGTATACCAATAGCTCAAAAATTAAGGTTCTTGGTGTTAATTCAACTTTGGATAAATTTTCTCAATGGCCTTTATATATTAGTGGTGGATCTTTTACAAAAGATTTTTATATATCAAAAAAATACGGTTGGGTTGATTGGCTTTCAAAGTATAAATCAAAAAACTTAAGAGCATATTATTCAACTCTTTCTCAGTCTAGCGCTCCTTGGTCACTGTTTTTAGGAAGACCTTATATTGACGTTAAGAAAGAAAGACCAATTCTTTTATCTAAAAAAGCAATACAAATCAGAAACGCCCCAATTGCATTTATAAAAGAACCATCATATAATATTGAAGGAAAATTTAAATACTTTATTGATGTTTATGTAAAAAACGCTGCAGACGATTCTTGGACAAAAATTGATTCATCAAAGATGATGTCGGTTAATGCAAAAGAAGGAATTATAGAGTTTGATAATGATATAGTTCCAACGACAAATTCAGATATATATGTTGATTATATAAGCAAATCTAGCGGGATACCAATTAAGCATTCTGGAGGACAAAGACTTCCTTTAAATCCTTTCTTAAACAAAGAAAGCACAGAACAAGATAAAGCTCTTTATATATACATAAAACCAAACAGAATTCAGTATGAGTCAATAGGCGCTGGTGGATCTGAATGGATAGATGTTCCAGAATATTCTTCTTCAGACTCAGTTAATTTTACTTACGATAATTCAATATTTAATGATTATAATTCTGTTAGTTTTGATCCATTTGCCCTGCCAATAGCTACGATCCACATGAATAAATCTTTTGATGTCAAAGATTTAGGGTTTGAGGATCTTAGAATAAAGGGTGGAGGTGTAATTTCTAGTGAGATTACTAAAGACCTTAACTATTCTACGGTCTCAATGGTTACTATGATGAGTACATTACCAGAAGCTATTAATTTCTGGGATGTTTATCCACCACTTAAACAAGCGTACCCCAAAGGTGGTTTTGTGGTCATTAAACTTCCAACAGAAGTAATGAATAATTTTGAAAATCCTCAAGAAATTTATAGTATAATAGAAAGAAATATAACAGCAGGCGTTGCTTACAGGCTTCAAGACATGGAAGGCAATGACTGGGGAGTACTATGATAAATTCGTTTCCATCAACAATAAACACATTTGCTACAAATTCTCAAAGAACTGTTGGTTCTTTAATTAGGATGGTTAAGGCAGATAAAGTTCAGGTTGTAGAGTTATTAAAAAACGCTAGCTCATTTAATGGGGCAGCTGACTTTGCCCCAGTTGTATTTAGACCTTTATCTAGAATAACGGCAGAGAGTTTTGTTGATTTTTATAGGGATATTGAGATTAGACTCGGAAGATACTATAGTGCTTCAAACGTAGTTAGTGTCTTAGTAAATTCTATGGCTGATTCCATGATGGCAAGAATCTCTAAGCTAGAAAAAGATATATCTTATTTAGAAAATTATGTAAATAATTATGAATTTATATCTGGAAAAGACGACTTATATAATTATTCATATATAGAAAATTTTGATAATGATAATGGATCCTCGGAAAAAGATTCTATTAAAATACCTTATGTAGATAGGGATGGCAATAATCCTTTGGACTCATATTTTTCTGGAGGATATGTTGACGTAGCTAATTCAAGATTTAAAATTGGATCATCTATTAAAAAAATAAACATGTCTTATGCAATAAAAAATGTTTCAGTAAAAACAAATTATGATAACTATATTTCTTCTTCTTCAGATCCAAAAAAAATGTTTGATGACAAAAAAACTAAGTCCTGGAGCGTATCTATCAAATCACCAAGAATTCTTACAGGAAATCCTGTAGATATTGAAAAATATGTAGGTTATGATTTTTCTTATATTGTAGGCGCAAAAACAATAGTAGAATTTGAGCTAAAGAATCTTGTAGAGATGGATACAATAAAAATTAATCCATCAAATTCTTATCGGACTTTCTATCTTAGAAATTATAGTCGAAGGAGAAGATAATGGAATATCAATCTTCACTTCTTCAGGGTCTTCAAATCCTTCTTCTAACTTTGTCAGCAAAAAAATACTTAATGCACAAGTAAGTTTACAAAAACCATTTAGCGTTTCATTCTCTAGTATAAAAGCAAATAAAATAATATTTGTCTTTAATCAAGATACCTATACTAGAACAGAGTCTATCAGTTCTGAATCCGAAAAAATATCTCGTCAAATGCATGAGATAACCAAAGCTATAAGAGACTCAAGAAAACAAACAAAAGCAAATGTTTTACAAGATTTAGTTCTTTCTTTCTTCAGAAAAAGATTATCAATAAATGAAGCTAAAAGAAATCAATATTTATATTCAGACTATTATACTTACAAGTATCCAATTTCAGAAGTCGTTAATATTAACTCTTCGTATGAAGAGGCTGTAAAGGATAAGGGTTCATTTGAAAATCAGATAGATTCTTATATTCCAAAAAATAGAACATATTTAACTAGAATTGTAGAATCTGTAGTTTCCCATGTTTTAGGAAGTAGATTCAATGCAATAAATACAACTTTTGGAAAGCAGTCACAATTTTCTATAGATTCTGGCAGAATTTCTACATTATCTGGAAATGGCTTTTATCCAGAGGTAAATGTTAATACAAATAATGCTGGCCATCATGAGTTTAATAAGCCAACAATACCAGGAATTAACTTTAATAGCGCTTCGTCGGCACCAAAAACTTTGGATTCTTCTAATTCTTACGATTATAATTTTTCAATTAATTCTATAGAATTCTTTTCTACTGATTTTCAAAACAGTATATCTAATAATAGTGGACAAAAAGCAATTTACATAAGTAAAAATATTCCAGTTCCAGGATCACTATTAGGAGTAAAGGCTAAAATTCAAAGCGACGAAGTTTCTTCTAGTGCAACACAAAATGTTGAACTTAAGAAAGCAAATTCTTACGAATTAAGCTTTTCTTTTAAAGAAAATCCAACAAATGAAATTGATTGGGTTCCGATTGTTCCTTATGGATTAACTTATATAGATTCGGAAATTGTATTTTTTAATAGATCTACAAAAAATGCTAAACTAAGATTTTATCCAAAATCTGTTTCAATAAATCTTTACGAAAATGGAGTTTTAGTTCCAAAATATCTATATACAGTTAATATAACAAACGCTACTATCTCAATGCCGACCTACAATGAGGATAAAAAATATGTGGCGGAATATGATATTGATAATGTTAACTATTCACAAGATTATATAGATGTTTCTGTGATAAGTGATAAAATTAATATATCTCCTTTTTCAGCAAATGGGAAAGATGGAGAATATTTTTTGAGTACAAATGGTTCTCTTAATATAGAACTTTCTCAATATCCCTATGTAGATCATGATAATTTTGTAAATCCAATATATAGCCCAACAAGAGGAACAATTAGTTCAGGTTCAGTGTCTAATTATTCTCCAGTGTCAATCAAGTTAAGCGATGGCAGCTACGCTATAAATTTAACTAATTATATTAGTGGTGATTTTTCAAGATCTAATTTTTATGAAACAAGTGAAACTTTATTCTATCAAAACGGCAAAAACATCATTTTTAATAAACCAATTTCATCTTATTTCTACGTTCTATATAATTACATAAATAATAACGTAAGATTTAGATGTATTGTTAGAAACAACTTTTTTAACGATTTTAATTCTGGATCATTAGATTGTGTAACGGTAAAAATGAAGGTTAATAATATTGACAATTTTGCTAGCAGAGTGCTAGGAGTTAAATAATTATGGCACAACTATCTTACAATACAACAACATATGACCAGTTAATATTAAGGATAAGAAAATTCTTAATTAGATATAATAACAATGAATTTTCCTCATATGAAGAAATGGCTAATGAATACAACAATCTTTTGTCCGACGTTAATAACTATTCTGGAACTCAAATATCAAAATATGATCCATACATAAAGGGCGAACCTGCGACATCTTCTAAATTTAACGTCTTTGCTGGAGATGTTTCAAAGGATTTAAATATTATTTCTAAGCAGATTGATTATCAAAGTGGGCAGATTGCAGCAACATATAATCTTTTTAATACAGAAATAGATAAAGAGCTTGAATTTGTTAAAAGAATCAATTCAAAAATTTCTGTTTTACAAATGTATTCAACCAGTCCAGCAAACGACATATATTATGTGGGTGATTCATTTGATAATTTTGATTATGTAGATATATCAAAGATCCAATCAAATAAAATTCCTTTTATTTCAGAAGGTAATGTAAAACTGCCCATAAGAAATTCTTCAAAATGGGTCCCAAATTATATAGAAATTGATACCAATAATTCAAATGGCTTTATAGGCAATAATCATATTGTTTATCAGACAGAAAATATTAACGAAAATTCTAAATATTTTTTTGAAGATAATGATAAAACTGGTTATATACCAAATATTATAGATAATAACCCATTGACAATTTTTGATTATGAATCAATAAATATTCCAAAAGAATTAAGAGATCGTAATCAATCTAAGGATTTTGAATTTTTCTACAAAAAGAATTCAGCGTACTATTCATGGGCGGATCATAATATAAGTGAACCATTGAGACTTGGTATTATAATTACTTCATCAGTTTCACAAAAAATAAATTCTCTTAAAATAGTTCCTAACTTAGGAAATTCTGTTAACACATATCCTGAAGTAAAGGTAACAAAAGTCTCAGCGGTAGATTCTCTTACTGGTAATGAAATAGTATTAAGTGAAGAAGAATTCTATATTGGCTCTACCATAGTGCCACAAACAATAGAATCAAGAAAAAAATATTTTTATGAACAAGCAGAAATATTTTTCCCTGAAGTTAATACTTCAAAAATCAAAATATACTTTGAACAATCAAACTCTCAAGATGTAACTGTAAAGCACTTGTATTGGACTCCAGAAAAATCTTCAGATCCACTTTTTACTGGAAAGAGAAAGTTTAATCCAGAAGGACTCTATGCACAAGGTTATGAGGCAATTAGCTATAGTTATGAGGCAATAGTTCCTGATATACTGCAGCCTAATAAATTTAAACTTGGAAACAATGAAACTAGAACTGTTAATGTTAGTTATACAACTCCAGAAATAGTTGAAAATTCATATGTAGTAGCTTTTGAAAGGTCTGGAGTAACTAATTATTACTCAGGATACAACGGAGGTGTGTTTGAGGAGGTAATTAGAGTGATGTCTACTACTTCTAGTGGCAGTAGAATAGACCAAGCTTGGAAATACTCAACTTCTGCCGATGCACAAACTGCCATTAATACAATTCAAGACAAAATTGATAGAGGAGTTTGGAGTGGTTCTCAGTTTCAGAATTTAAGAATAATAACTGTTCCTTCATCTAACAAATATTCTAAAAAATCATCAGTAACTCTTAATAAAAAATATGAATTATATGCAGCAAAGAGATGGAGTATCAGTCTTCGTTCTATAGAGCGGATACAACAATACTTACGAACCATCATGCCAAGTGGTGTCTAGATCTTATGATTTCCCTTATTCGGTTAAAAAAGTTTCTTTAAACGTTGAATCTAGCAACCTTCCAAATACCAACATAGATTCAAGTATTAGGTATTATTTATCTGTTGATGATGGTAGTTCCTGGATTAGAATATCTCCAATTGAGAATCCATTTTCTGGAATTCCAGAGATACTTTCATTTAACGAAAACATTTCTGCATCAACTCAAATACCTGGTGTTTCTTATTTTAATTACCCACAAGTTCCTAAAGAGATAAGAAAGATAAGAGTAAAGATTGAAATGACAAAGCCAAGTGGATCAAACATTAGTCCAATTATCAATTCATACAAATTATGCGCAAAGGTTGAGCAGCTATGACATTAAGTTCTATACAAAAACAAAAGTTTTTAGAAACAGTATATAAAAACTACTTTTCTTCAGGAATAAAAATAGATGAACAAAAAGTACTAGAGCTGTATTCTCAATATTTTTCTAGGAATTCTCCAGGAAATCCCATAAGGCTTAATCCAGAAATATTTAGATCTACAGAATTTAGTAATACAGAATTAATTAATGAAAAAAACGCTACATTACTTCTTAATATAGAGAATTTGTATGATGTAATCTTTGAAAATTCAGACGAATTGTTTGACGTAACCAATGCCCTAAACTCTAGGATAGAACATCTGAGAAAGAAGAGATCAGAGCTAGAAGACAAGGTAGATGCGCTATTGTTTTCTAATCAAAATTCAGATGGATTTTTTGCTTCTATCTATGAGAACTTTGCTACTGGAAATGCAATGAACTATGCTCTTTCAGATGTGTTTTTAGACACGGAATCAAAAAGAGTTACTTTATCAAAGTCTTTATCAAACAATCTTGAGTTAATATCTAGTAGTTCAGTAGTTTCTCCAGATGTTAGGTATGATCTATCTTTTAATAGAACAATAATTGAAAAAACAAAATCAATAGACGATTCCTCTTTCTTTGGATCTGTTTTTGATGGATTAAATAATACAGAATGGTCTAAATATTTTGACTTTGAATCAATTGGGGTTGTTACTTTATCTATAAATATACCAATTAATCAACTTACTGTTATATCAAAAATACAAGGTAGATTGAATATGGTTACTCCAGCTGATATATACATAAAGGTTAACTATCAAAATGAACAATTTCCTTCAGAAGTTAAGTCTAAAAAATCTTTAAATGATTATGATAATTTTTCGTTTGAATTTACTCCTGGAGTAGTTTCGTCCATAGATCTTATCTTATCAAAAGTAGATCCAGATTATGTCAATACACAGTCTGCAAAAAAATATCAATACAGATTTGGAATAAGAGATATTATTATTTCTGGACAATCATATGAACAATTTGGATCATATATTTCTGAGCCATATTCTCTTCCAACAAAAGATAATAAGAACTTGGTCATAGATACTGTATCAGTAGATGTTGATGAAGTATCTAATAGCGGTGGTTCTATATCTTATTTTATAGCGCAAGACACTGGCTCAGAAACTAATATATCAGATTTTTCATGGATACCAGTATCTAGGCCTTTTGATTCTTCTGGTTCTTTTGCTTCTTCTGTTAGTTTAAATGGATCATCTACAAAATCTTTTTCTATAGTAGACAGTATAAAAAACGAAAATACTGAAATAGAAAAAATACCATTGAAAACAAGTGGCTCCTCTACAAATATTAATGAAGAGAATCCAACTTCTACTCTCTATGGAAATCAAAGTATTTACAGAATAGGTCAAATAAAGAAAATAGACAATCCATATAATTCTTATATTCTTGAAGGAATTAATTTTGTTTCTGGAAAATATGTTAACTATATAGACCCAATATATGATGAAACAGAGAAGCTTTCTACGTGGAATAAATTAATTGATGGAAGGGATGACAGCAGACTTGTTGTAGACATTCCTTCTTATCAAATAACTAAGGATCCTGTTTTTTTTACCGGATTAAATTTGTCTCAAGTTAGCATACTTCTTCCCTTAAACCTATACTGCGCAAAAGACATTGTTGTTTCACATAGGTTTGTAAAAAATGACTCTATTTCTTTAAACTGGAACGTATCAGTTTATATAAATGAAGCTAAGTATTCAATTCCAGCTGGGAAGTCCTATGCTGACATTGAATGGAGATTGTCTCAAGGGTTAAATAAAATATACGTTGCAATTGATTGTCCAATGTCAAGCATTGAAGCAAAAGCAGCTAGTGCAAATGGGTCAATTACATTAATGGAATCTCACTCAATTCTTCAATACGGAATAGTCTATTCTAACTACTTCTCTTACGTAGATCCAATGGAGCTTAGATATTCAAGGTCTTCATCTGACAATGTTTTTAGCATAGACAATGTTTTTGGAAATAGTGAAATAATCTCAAAAAAGAATATAAGTTCAAATTCAAAAATTTTTTATTTTACAAATTCGCCAAATCCAGTAACAAAAATAAGACTAAGAGCAGATTTTTCAAGAGGCAACAATCAGTTATCTTCTCCAATTTTAAATTCATATAGAATTAAATTTAAGAACTCTAATTCTTTTTCTGAACAAATTCAAAAACAAATAGACAATA
>Ga0007787_10000112_pt1 | contig 22858 bp, 39 predicted proteins | sample LauGreFa1BDMLBSN_2_FD_59500 | JGI IMG/M metagenome (GOLD analysis project Ga0007787, IMG submission 59500) | Freshwater lake microbial communities from Lake Michigan, USA - Fa13.BD.MLB.SN | ecosystem: Environmental > Aquatic > Freshwater > Lake | place: Lake Michigan, USA | collected 2013-09-23 | reverse complement strand
GGACTCCGCTAGCGGCGAAGGTGATGAAGATGGTGGAGATTATATTTCTAAACTAAGGAGCTGATATGATAAAAAACTTTGTTATTGCTTGTGCCTTAACCATAGGCATGATATCTTGTAAGGGTGCTGGATTTAGTTTTGGTGGCGATACCACCGATCCAGTAGCACCTCTCGTAATAACTGAAAATACTAATGTTACACCTGAATCCATCCAAACTAAGCAATCAGTACCCATTCCGATTGAAACTTTAGGTGGTGATGTAGGTGATGCACTTAAACGAGAGTTTGCAAACAGAGGAACTTCACCTGTTATTACGACTAAAGACCATGTAATCAACACTCCGGGGGCCATGATGGTGACTCTGGATGCCAATGCTACACAAGAGGTACTATCCCCGAGTGTCGTAAGCATGATTGCAGGAGTATTTGGGGGGCTACTACCGGGGTCCGCACCATGGATGGAGTTGTTGATAGTAATCCTACCGTTCCTATCGAGTCGATTCCGCAAGCACACTGTTACAGCAGTTCGGCGTATCGTGCCCGGTGTTCAAGGACCTAATAACGATGGTAAAGTGCCAGACTTTGATGACATTCGAGAGGCTGTCTTGGATATAACTAAGGCAGTAACTCTAGCACCAAAGGAAGCACCCGATGTGATAACTCCTCAAAAAAGTGAACAAATTAACGGTTGAATTAAATAAATAAGACTATAATAAAAGCAGGGTATTCCCCTGCTTTTATTTTTTTATGAGTGATAAATTAAAAATACTTGTATGTCCTGCCAATGAAGGTGGTTGTGCTTATTATAGAGCTATAGTTCCGTATAAAAAACTAGCTGAACTTTACCCTGATAAGGTTGAAGTTAGGATGAATTTCAATCCTCTTGGCATGGATCCAAGTAGTGGTCGCTGGATTCCTGACTGGGATTTTGCCGATATGAAGTGGGCAGATATAGTTATGGTTAGTAACCTCAGTAATTATGGAGGTAACTATACAGCCAGAATAGTGGGCAAAGCAAAAGAGTTTGGCAAGTTTGTTCATTATGATACTGATGATTTATTGACAGACTTGTATAAAGGACATAGACTTTATAGTGTATACCAAGAAAAGGGTCTTAGCGAGATAACCAAGTTTATCTATCATCATTCTGATTTGGTTTCTGTGACTCAAAGAAAATTTGCAGATAGAATAAGACCTTTCTGCACGAAGTATTTGGCTATCATCAAAAATTCAATTGACTATAATCTTCCTTGCTGGAATATGCAAAGAGTCTTGTTAAAGAAGAACATTTGCAGATTTGGTTGGGCTGGAGGAATCCACCACGAACAGGATCTACATGTATTTGCAGGAGTCCCTGCAATGGTAAACCAAAGAGTAGGTCCACAGAATTGTAGATGGGATTTCTATGGGCATCCTCCACCAGACACCAAAAAGGATGATTGGCAAGTTAGTGTTTGGCAAAATTATAAAGCTAAATTCCTTGCTAACATGAAACGCGATACTAATTTTGGAATTCATTATGCTCTTCCAACAGATAGATACGGATCTTTCTTCACTAATATGGATGTTGCTTTAGCTCCTTTGGAGATGAATGATTTTAATGATTCCAAATCAGAAATTAAGGTAGCAGAGTGTGGAAGATATCAAATCCCTTTAGTGGCATCTAATGTAGGTTGCTATGATGAATGGATAGTGAATGGGGAGACGGGATACCTGATTGATCATGATGCACCTAAAACTGAGTGGGTGCGTGTCCTCACTAAGATAGCTAAGGAAAGAGATCAGCGTGAAGCTATGGGAAGAGCTTTACACAAACTTACAGAAGAAAATTTTGATCTAAACAAAGTTGTTGTAAAGAGATTAGAAATTTATGAACAACTTTTAAGAAAACCTATTGAGGTTCAGGTAGTATGAAATATAAATTTTCAATTATAGTTCCTCATTACGATGGAGTAATTTCAGATGAATTGTTTTTAAGAGGAGTCAATTCTTTGAAGTCTCAAACCTTTAAAGACTTTGAAGTACTGATCTATCATGATGGACCAACTTCTAGGCCGATTCCTGAAATTGATTTACCAAATTCTAAAATAATTGTTACTAAAAAAAGATATAATGATTGGGGGCATTCCCTCAGGCATATGGGAATTATGGAATGTGAAGGTGAGTATGTAATTCATTTTAACCCAGACAATATTCTTTATGATAATGCATTAGAAGAATTATATAAATTAAGCGAACAAGAACTTGATAAATTTTCCCCAAATAATGAAATATTAATATTCCCAATATTAATGATTGGAATGAGATATAATGGATTTAGTCTCATAAGGGAAAAACATAAAGCGGATAAACAATGGTTAATTTTAACTGGATTTCCTACAATAAAGCATAATATTGACTGTATGCAATTAGTAATGAGAACTCGTACTTGGAGAGGTTTTGGAGGGTGGAAAGATAAAACAGAAGACTCAGATGGTATAATGTATCAAAAATTTGTGCAAGTTTATGGTGCTAGATACTGTAATAAAATATTAGGGGAACATTGGTAATAAATGGTGCCAGATACTGTAATTTTATTCTAGGGGAGCACAGATGAATAAGATAGCTATTGTAACTTCTGTTGTTGGCGTTTCTGGTTTTGATATGTATACCCCGAAACACGCTAATGCAGACTATTTTTTATTTACAGAACAGGATTGTTCTTTTCCCGGATGGACCGTTAGAAAATTATATCCTTTTTCACTTGATAAAAAATATGAAAACAGGAGAACAGCTAAAATACCAAAAATACTAACTCATCAATTATTACCAACATATAATTATTATATTTGGCATGATTATACAAATTATGTTTCTTTAGATCCAGAAAAAATAATTAGTGATTATCTTAAAGATTCTGATTTTGCATTTTTCAATCACCCACACAGAAACTGCTTGTATGATGAAGCTATCGAAGTTCTTAGAAGCAGGTTAGATCATAATGAAAAAATAAATATGCAAATAAAATATTACACAGAGATGAAAGTAAAAGAAAAAAACAATTTTTTTGAGGCAACTACATTTGTCAGAAGAAATAACGATGTTTGTAACAAAGTATGTACCTTTTGGTATGAACATATGGATAAATTTTCATCTAGAGATCAGATAAGTCTTCCAGCCGCATTACAAGAGTACTCTCCAAAAATTTCAATATTACCCGGAAATACTAGCATTTATTTTGGTAATAACAATATAATCCCTGCATTCAGGGATACTTTAAGAATGCAAGGGAAAGTTAGATAATGTGTAGTATATTGATAACTAATAAAAAAATTGAAGATCTTGATTCAGTAAATAAATATTTAAAATTACGAGGTCCAGATTATACCAATCAACTTAGTTTAAACGGAATTAATTTTATTCATAATTTGCTTCACATGACAGGTGACTTCAAAACTCAACCGTTCATTGATGGGGATACTGTTTGTTTGTTTAATGGAGAAATATACAATTACAAATCTTTCGGTGATTTTTCAACTGATGGAGAATGTCTAATTCCATTATACAAGCAGTTTGGAACAAATTTTATTAAACAATTAGATGGAGAATTTTGTTTAGTTTTAATTGATTTTAACAAAGATATTCTTTTATTTTCAACAGATGTTTTTTCTACTAAGCCGTTGTGGTATTCTATTGATAATGATGATTTCGGAATAGCTTCTTATGAATCCGCACTACAAAAACTAAATTTTAAAAACATAAAAAAATTAAAAGCAAATACTACTCAAATTAGAAAATTATCTGAATTAAATTTCTCGGTATGGTATCAGTCCGTATATGAGTTTTTTTTATCTCAGTACAAGAATACTTACGATGATTGGACATCTGCTTTTAAAAAATCAATTAAAAAAAGATATGTTACTAGCAATCAAAAAGTTTTTATAGGACTTAGTAGTGGATATGACTCTGGTGCCATTTGCTGTGAATTATTAGAGCAAAAAGTTGATTTTCACGCATATAGTGTATTAGGAAGAGAGAATCCTAATATATTACGACAACGACATGACTTAATAAAATCTCCCGCTCAAGGGTTTATTTTCCGAGCATCTCAGGCAGACTATGCGAAAGCACAACTTCACCTGAGTGAAAATGTAGAAGAATTCAACTATAAAATATACTCCCAAAGTAGTGAATATAACGAATTTGGTTTAAGTGTAAAAAGAGATGGGGGATCTAATGGTTTGTCTTTTGTGTGTCAAAAAGCAAAAGAAAACGATAGAAAAATTTATTTGTCCGGTCAAGGAGCAGATGAGATTTGTTCTGATTATGGATTTAATGGGGTAAAAAAATACCCACATTCAAACTTTGGGGGATTGTTTCCTGAAAACCTATCTTCTATATTTCCTTGGGCCAGTTTCTATGAAAGTTCTCAGTTATCGTATCTGATGAAGGAAGAATACATATCTGGCTCATTTGGTTTAGAAGGTAGATATCCATTCTTGGATAAAGATCTTGTTCAAGAATTTTTGTGGTTGTCTGCGAATCTAAAAAACAAAAACTATAAGGCTCCGATTTATAATTACTTGACAGAACATAACTTTCCTTTTTCGAAGGAAGAAAAAATAGGATTTAGTTTATATTGAATTTACGGAGTGGCATTGATATGAATAAATTATATATTCAGTGTGATGGTGGTTTTGGTAATAGATTCAATGTTCTATGTTTTGGTCTTTACTTGTCAAAAATTTTGAATTATTCTCCTGTGGTCGTCTGGCCCCTCAACAATTGGTGTGGAGCCTCTTTTTTTGATTTATTTGAAAAAGGGTCTTTACAATTTTGTGAAAGATCAAGTATTAATCTTGACAATACAATCAACATAGTACATGAGAATCAATTTGAATTAAAAACATTCATTAACATAAATTCAATTATTAATATACAACAAATTCAAAACCTATGCCAAGGAAAAGATATTTTTTACTTTAATAACTTAATTCCTTGGAGATTAGTTTCTGAATTTGATTCTTTTAAAAATACTATACTGGACATAAAGTTTAAAAAAGAAATAGTTGATGCAGCAAAAAGAATTATTTTAGAAAATTGTCAAACACAACCTTTTTTTGGCATACACATAAGAAAAACTGATTTTGGTGGTAGAAGTGATTCTGTAGAACCTCAATTGATGAGCATAGTTCAACAAAACTGTGAGCATAAATTTTTTATATGTTCAGACGACGAAATTACAGAAAACAAATTTTTACAAAATAAAAATGTTTTTAGATATGAAAAACAGGACTATGTAAAAAAATTACTGGATGGTAGCTGGAATTCCACCATTGTGGATTCAAATAAAAACTCATTTGCTTTTAATGTGGATAGATCAAAACAAAGTGTAGTAGATGCAGTAGTTGATCTATTGATATTATCTAAATCAACTATAATATCTCCAGATGTCGGAAGTACTTTCATGCATACCGCTAGATTATTAGGAAAGTGTTATTAATTTTATGAGCTTAGATCTACTAAAAAATTCAGAAGTTTTTACTCAAATTAATTTTGATTATCCGTTTGGAAAAAAGCATAATTCAATCAATTACAATTTGTCTAATTACTTTCATAAAGTTTATTCACAACATGGGGAAGATGGATTATTAAATTATTTATTTTCTATTATTACTCCTAGAAAAAAATATTATGTAGATTTTGGTGCTGCTGATGGACATTTTTTAGCGAATACTAAATTTTTAAGAGAACATCTTGGCTGGACAGGATTGTTGATGGAAGGAGATCCTAATTTAGTAAACAGGTCTAATGGTTTGGTAAAACAAGAATTAGTGACCCCAGATAATATCATGAACTTATTTGAAAAACATAATGTTCCTGAGGATTTTGATTTTTTGTCTATTGACATAGATGGTGATGACATTTATGTTTTTGATTCTATAGACACACAAAAATACAAACCGTCTGTAATCATTGCAGAATATAATCCGGGATTACCCAATCATTTACCTCTTGCAATAGAAAAAGGAAAATCGGATTATTTTATAAATCCACACTTACCAAAAAATAAATATTTTCCCTGTTATCATGGGTGTAATATTAATGCTTGGTATACAATGTCTAAAAGAAAAGGATATACGATTATTACTACCTGTGGAGTTAATGTGGTCATGGTTAGAGATGACCATGTAAATAAATTTAATGTTCCATCATTAGAAGATTTAGTTTACCCACCATATTTTGTTAAGGAACAAGATAGATTTAACTTATTTTTAGAGTTAAATGATAATTACAGATGGAAAATAATATCGTAGTTTTAAAGGAGTAACAATGTATAATATTTATGGATCAACATTACCAATAGAAACACTAAGTAAGTATATGTCTAGGGTATTCATAGAAACGGGTACGAATAATGCTCAAGGCGTTCGCACTGCGCTTCATTGTAATTTTGAAAAAATAATTTCAATAGAGATTGATTCTCAAAAACAGAAAAATAATGCGGAATCACTTAAAAAGGAAATAGTATCTGGAAAAGTTGATTTAATATCTGGGGATGTAATAGATTATTTTCCAAAAGTTTTAGAGTCTTTAAATGATACGGCAACATTTTTCTTTGATGCTCATTGGGATTTTGGAGTTAAAGGTAAAACTGTATGCAGTCTAAATTTTGAACTAGATGAATTAAAAAAACATCATATAAAAAATCACATAATTTTAATAGACGATAGAAGATGTTTTGGACCTAATCACCATTGGGGTTCAGATATAAATGAATCTGTTATAATAAAAAAAATACTAGAAATAAATCCTAACTATACTGTAGTCTACGAAGACAACACTGTAGCCAAAAATGATCTAATTGTAGCATTTATATGAAAAAGAAAATACTAGTTTGTGGTGGTGGTGGATTCATAGGACATCATCTTGCTCGTAGACTTCACAACCAAGGACATACAGTCGTTGTTGCTGATATCAAAGATAAGAATGAATATATAGGAGCCGTCAGATTTTGCAAAAATTATGTATCAGTAGATCTTACAAAAGAATTAGCTTGGAAAGAATTGGATACTTTGTACAGGGGCTTCGATGAAGTATATCAATTAGCTGCTGATATGGGTGGAGCAGGCTACATCTTTACAGGCGAAAATGATTTTAATGTAATGACTAATTCTGCCCAAATAAACTTAAACGCTGTTATATGGGCAGTGAAATGGAAAGCAAAAATTTTCTATTCATCTTCAGCTTGTATGTATCCTGCATATAATCAAGAAGATCCAAACAATCCAAACTGCAAAGAAGATTCAGCGTACCCAGCAGCACCAGATTCAGAATACGGCTGGGAAAAGCTGTTCTCGGAACGCCTGTATTTAACAGCCAACAGAAACATGGGATTGGATGTTCGTATCGCCAGATTCCATAATATTTTTGGTCCAGAAGGAACTTGGAAGGGTGGCAAGGAAAAAGCCCCTGCTGCCATATGCAGAAAAGTTGCAGAAGCACAAAATGGCACTTCCATTGAAATTTGGGGGGACGGTTTACAAACTAGATCGTTCCTTTATATAGATGAATGTGTGGATGGCGTCTTAAGATTGATGGAGTCAGATTTTATGGGGCCTGTCAATATAGGATCTGATGAAATGATAAGTATTAATGATTTAGCTAAAATGACTATAAGCATATCAGGAAAAGACTTATCAATTAAAAATATACCCGGACCAGAAGGAGTTAGAGGAAGAAACAGTGATAACACCTTAATAAACTCCAAATTAAATTGGAAACCTTCTCAACCTTTAAAGGTTGGTATGCTAAAAACATATGATTGGATAAAAAATCAAATCTCTTAACTATCATAAAACATGGACTTTAACGAATATCAACAAAAAGCAAAACAATTCGCTATTTATAAAGATAAGATAGTATACCCCACATTAGGGCTGGCTTCCGAGGCTGGTGAGGTGTGTGGTAAAATTAAAAAGATTATGCGAGATACAGACGGTATTCATAATCTGAAATATAAATATGATAGAGTGTTAGAGATAAAATCTGAGCTAGGGGATGTCCTCTGGTATATCGCTAACATCGCAGAAGATTTGGATATTCCCCTGCAAGACATTGCAGAAGAGAATATAGGAAAGCTACAGGACCGAAAGGATCGAGACAAGATCCAAGGATCTGGAGATAATAGGTGACTTATGAAAAAATACTTACTCGCAGCACTTGCACTTTTACTAGTCGCAGTGCCTATCATTTACTCCCAAGCTAGAAGAAACCGTGTTGTAACCATTACACCACAGTCACACCCAGCTACTCCTGAGAATGGGTACGACTACGATTTCGACGATCTAACTGGTAGTCGAAACTGTTGGTTCTACTACGGTCAGGATGAGGAATGCGAAACCAAGTTTATTCGCTTCCCTGCTTATACAGGCACAGCCCCTCTTAAGGAAGTCAGGCTACACCTACGCTGGCACTTAAGCTATTCAGGTAAGTTTGAAAATATTTCTCCAACTCATACTTGGGGAGGCACTAATGCGTCCAATGATGGCATCAACCCCCTCAACGGATTGCCTTGGGGGTTTAACTGGTATACTTGGAGTTGGAGCAATTTTGAAAGCGGAGCTATGGCTCCTCTAATTGCTCTGCCAAGTGTCACGATTGATGACTGCTATTATGGCGAAATCGCACCTTTCGATGGGACTTTAGATTATCAAGGCCCCAGTGGAAAGACTGCAATCGTGGAATGGGATCAATGTTTACAACCTAACTATTGGACAGAAGGCATCAACATTATCCAACATCCTTTCTATCTACAACACTTCACTGATTCTGATGGTGTAGTTGGACTTACCTTTAAGTCAGGTGCATTTGCACAGATAGAACATCCTTTGGGTGATGCTGGTATGCCATACGAGTACTTTACATATTGGGATATTCGTTTGGACAGAATCGAATACATAACATATTGATATAATTGCAAAAAATTACTCCTACCAACTTTAATAGGTTGGTAGGAGTTTTTTTATGGATGATGTACCGCCGCCGATGCGTGTGGCAAAAAAGCAAGCGCATAAGTCTAGGTCTAGGTTTAAAATAGGTGCTGTGATTGCCAAAGGAAACAGGATCCTTGTAGCGGCACATAACATTATGAAAACTCACCCTGAGTTTGGTTCAGGGAAATTCATGAACCTTCATGCGGAGGGTAATGCTATTTACAAGGCTGTAAGACAGGGGTTAGATCTAAGTGGTTCTACGATCTATATTTATAGGAAAAATAACAATTTAGCTAAACCCTGCAAGTTTTGCCAAGCTTTAATTAAGAAATACGGAATCACAAATGTGGTTTACAGTGGAGATTTACATGGATCAATCAGTAATAAAGAAACTAAAGACTGCCGGATTGCTGTCTGAAACAACCACCGACTTAGGGTTTATTCCTACAGGTAGTTATGCGTTGAACAAAATCATCTCTGGTGATTATTCTAAAGGCATACCTATTGGAATGATAACTCAAATTCATGGTGAGGCTTCTACAGCAAAAACTGTTTTTGCTACTCATATTTTAAGGGAAGCTCAAGCACTTAATCACTACACCATGCTCGTGGATAGTGAGAATGCATATAATCCAACTTTTGCTGAGAAGCTAGGCTTGGATCCCAAGAAGTTGATTTACGCTGCTCCAGAAACCTTGGAGGAGTGCTTCAATGTTATAGAGGATACCATCAAGTCCATTAGGGAATCCGACAAGGATACTCCTATTGTGGTTGTATATGATAGTATTGCAGTATCCCCATCTAAAGCTGAGTATGAGGCAGAAGGCTACGAGGCAAATAATATGCAAGGGGCTGTAAGGGCCAAAGCCACAGGTTCTTGCTTAAGAAAGATAAATCCTTTGATGCGTAAGTACAAAGTAGCCTTGGTAATCATTAACCAAATTAGGAACAAGGTTGGTGTAATGTATGGTAGTCCAGACACGATGGCAGCAGGGGGCAAGTCCTTGGAGTACTACCTAGGTGTCAATCTTAAAACAGTATCTAATAAAACCTCCGATCTACTAAAAGATGAGGCTGGCAAAGTTGTAGGTATTAAAGGATCCATTAGGAACACTAAAAATAAAGTTAGTGTACCATTTAAGGAATGTGAATTTGAACTTATTTACAATGATGGGATAAATCCTTTTACAGGACTTTTACCTTTGCTTGAACAGGATAACTTAGTTCAAAGGGCTGGAGCATGGTATACTGTGGCTGGAACGGATAAAAAGTTCCAATCCAAGGATTTTATCGATATGCTTAGAAATCCTAAGGAACAAGCTTTCCAACAAATACGAGATTTAGTTAAAATTAACTAAACTTATTAAAATGATGAACTATTATATTTATAAGGGACCATGAAAGAACAAGATCTATACAATCAATTGGAAACCCTAATCGATTCTGCATTTAAGAACCTATATAAGGAGAAGACTAATATGCAACCATCTCAGAAGACTCAAGTTAATGTTAACAGCAATACCGAAGCCACCAAGGCTAAGTACTCCAACATTCAGGAGTACACTCAAGCTACGGGCAAGCGTTTCCGTATGACCAAAGAGCAAACTCAGCGTGGCATTTCCCGTGAAGAAGCTTTTAGAGAATTTATGCAGCTATCTGACTGAAATGGGGAAGACTTTCCGTAGAAACTCAGAGGACAGTTACAAATATGGTGGGAATAAAAGACCCAAACCAAAACCTAAGCGTCATCCACCTAAACATCAGTCTTCAGACTCAGGTGAAAAGGAATGGCGAAAAACCTTTGGGGAAATAAATGGAATACTGGAAGATGATAATGGAAAACACCCAGACAAGTCCTGAACCTCTAAACACTCAATTAATTTTTGAGTGGGAGCCAATAGATTTCAAAGTCCACGCCGATGATTTTACATTGCCCATGCCAATGTGGCAGTTCAATGATCTAGTAACATATTATGTTCAAAAATCAATGGCTAAAGACCTAGATAATATAGAATGGAGTGCTAGTTATGGCTACGACATACATACCCAAGACCCCACACTTCGCACAGACGAAGATTCAGAAGATAGCCAAGAAGCTGATTGAAGAATCCGAAGAGGATCGTCAGTTAGCTTTAGATGCTCATCGTTATTTCAAAGAGCGAGTAGAAGAAAATCCAGCAGACAATGTGTCAAAATCATTGATGGTGGACTGTCTTAAAGTAGCTCAAACATCGAAGCAGTACACCGTAAGGGTAATTACTTTGATGACAAAGATGAACGAAGAGAATATGCCAGAAAGAACCAAGGCTAGTGGAAATACAACCTCTGTATTTTCAGAACTGGATAATATGGTAGATGAGTGATAATAACACATATAAGTTGGTTTGTGAAGGTATTGATCTAGTTATCCCAGTAAAAGTTTTATCCTTGAAAGAGGAGCAAGAACTTTATGCTCAGATACGAGAGAAAATATCTAAAACAGAAACAGCTTTTGTATTTCACGAGTATAAGGAATACTTAGCCAAGAAGCTAATCATTGGATATGAAAATCTCTTGGCTGAGTATTCCGATGGCGAAGAATCGGATACATATCAATTGTTGATAGCCAATATGTACATGGCTATCACAGTTGCATATCCTCCTTTGTCATTGGACTTCGTATGCACTGATTTAAATACTGAAAAGTTCATGCAAGCCACAGACTTGATGGAACCTTCTCAGTTTCTAAAGAACTTGGCAGCTAACCTCAAGACTAAGTTAGCCAAGGAAACAAAAAAGAAAATCGTTAAGCATAAGATAGTTGGCCCACAGGTTTTGAAGACCAAGGACAACTTTAGTAAGCTTGAATCTCAAATAAAAAATAACATCATCGGCCAAGATCACGCTGTTGATGTAGTAGTTAAGCATTTGAAACTAATGTCAACTGGCTTGACTCAGTTTTCTACATTGTTCTTTGTAGGCCCAACAGGTGTAGGCAAGACAGAACTATCCAAGATCATTGGAGAAAGATACAGTGGAAACTTTTTCAAAATTAACTGTGCGGAGTATGCAGGAGCACATGAATATGCCAAGTTGATAGGATCTCCACCGGGCTATGTTGGTCATACTGACAGGAGTCTCCTCAAGGAGAAGGCTGAGATATCTAACAAGTGGGTATTCTTGTTTGATGAAATAGAGAAAGCTGATGGCAAATTCCAAGACTTCTTACTATCTTTGTTGGATGATGGAACTTGCACCGATAACATGGGCAATGTATTGGATTTCAGCAAATCTTTGTTTATCTTTACATCTAATCAAGGGGTATCTGAAATTAAGTATGCTTCGATAGGATTTGGAAAGAGCGAACCCAGCAAGAAAGCCATACAAAGCACTATCCTAGAATCTGTAAAGAAAAAGTTTAGCCCTGAATTCATGAACCGAATTGATGATGTAGTTTTCTTCAATTCGTTAAGCAGGGACGATGTTAGAAGCATTGTTAAATTAAAACTAAAATCCTACCCTGTTGAAATAACTGAGCAGTTGGTAGATTATGTGATTGATAATTCCTATTCATATGAATATGGAGCTAGGAATGTAGCTAGGTACATTAAAAATAATCTAGCTACACTTGTAGCAGATAGTATTCTTGAGGATAGCACCAAGAAAAAGAAGCAGTACAAGTTAGTATTCCCAAGTGGTAGACCTGAAGTTTTAAAATCACATGAAGAAAAAAAATCAACGCAAGAGAGTAACACGGGCGAGATACTGGAAGTTCATGTCGGGGGAGAGATTAAAACTTCACCCAGACATGAAACTGGAGGAGAAGCAACTGGTTCTACAGTGCGCCTTAAAGACGCTGAAAGGCCAATATCCATCAATAAATAGATTAAGTTTAATTGACTGGATATTGGATAATATTTAATTTTTTAAATAAAAAGCTCACAAAACAAGTGGGCTTTTTATCTATATAAAAGAGAGGTGTATTCTATGGGATTAATTAAGAAGTATAGAGATGAGGCTAAAAAGGTAGAGACTGTCGTTGAGCCTGTTAAGCCTGTGGTTGAAGTTAAGATAGAGACTGAAACTAAGGAAGACAAGCCTAAAACTCTTACGAAGAAAACTAAAAAGGAAGAATGAATATGAATAATAATTACAGCTTAACAAACGAGTATTCTGAAAGATATGAAAAACTCATGGCTTCTTTATCAGAAGCCAAGGCTGATGCTGGGTTATCTCCAGAAGAAAAAGCAAAGAAAAGAGATGAAAGAAAGTTTGGAAAATCTTGGGAAGCAGAGGGCGGAAAACCCAGTTCTACAGAGATGAGAAGAGCTACCCATGCTTCTAAGCGTAGAGAGGCAACAGGTAAAGAAACTCCTGAAGACCAAGCAAAGCGTGCAAAGGCAGTTGCAGAAAGACAAGCTGCTGGACAAAGCAAATCAGGAACTCAAGTTCAAAAGTTAACGGGACATCAAAGAGGTGGTAAAAAGAGATCTATAAAAGCTAAACTAGCTAAAGGTCCTTCTAAGCCACTCCCAATTCCTGACCATCATCAAAATTACTTTGATCTTTTAAATTCTTTGTTAGAGGGCAAAGCAGAAAGGATGATACGAAGCGGTAACCCTGATAAAAGAATGAAAGGCTTAGTAAAATCGGGCAAAGAAATGACAAAAAGAGCTTTAAGAGGTGGAATGAATCCCGAAATAGCACGGACATCGTACTCAAGTAAGGTTTCACCTGAAGAGAGAGTAGAAGCCAGTCGTGAAATAGGAAGAGCCTCCGCTGAAAAAATGTTTAGTGGGAGGCTGGCCGCAGCCGGGATAAAGCCACCTGCCAAGAAAAGAGAAGATAGTTCAAACAGAACTTATAATGATCTTTTAAGTTCTTTGTTAGGTGAGGCTGGTAAGGCAGGTGCTCACTGGCAGGCTGGTGATACACCTGATAAGGATACTATAATTGTTAAAAAGATAGGGGACAGAGGTCCGGGCGATATAAAAAAGACAATTCCTATTCCAGCATCAAATAAGAAAAAGTTTGAAGCAGCCAAAAAAGCCTTCCCAACATTGTCTAGAGGTAGCTCTTCATCTACCGAAGCAGGAGGTGCATTTGCTGGTTCAGCGCGAAGACCTAGACCAACTAGTTCCTAAGACTGGTAAGAAAAAGTAATAGCTAATCTGCTAAGTGTAGAAACAGTAACGAGGCCACCTTTTAGGTGGCCTCAGCTTTTAAAATGATTAAATTGTTTAAAAAGACCAAGAGTGTTCTATTATAGTCTGTAGAACACGCGACTGTAGCTCAGGGGTTAGAGCAGAGTTCTTATAAAGCTAAGGTCGGTGGTTCAATTCCACCCAGTCGCACCAATCACAGCAGGAGTAGCCAACTCGTAAGACTGGCTGACAGAACTCAACTCCTGCTGCTCTTTTAAAACATGGCCTAGTAGTCCAATCGGCAGAGACAACAGACTTAAAATCTGTCAAGTGTGAGTTCGACCCTCACCTAGGCTACCATACACGACCCCATAGCTTAATTGGAGAAAGCAATTGCCTTCTAAGCAATAGACTCCCTGTTCAAGTCAGGGTGGGGTTACCATACATTCCCAGATAGCTCAATCGGTAGAGCATCTGACTGTTAATCAGAGGGTTGCAGGATCGTACCCTGCTCTGGGAGCCATGCGAGTATCGTATAAAGGCTATTACCTCAGCCTTCCAAGCTGAAGATAAGGGTTCGATTCCCTTTACTCGCTCCATACACGAGTTCGTAGCTCAGTCGGCAGAGCAACTGGCTTTTAACCAGTAGGTCGAGGGTTCGACCCCCTCCGAACTCACCACTCAAATCCTAATCACCAAAAAGTCAAAGTCTTATGCAAAAAGTAGAAATAGTAGATAACATGACGATGTTAAACATCGAGGAACTAGATTTTAAGATAAACCATTACCGTAACTTCGATAAAAAGAAGATAATCAAGAATGGCGGTTATACGGTCATATCTTTTGTACGAAATGGGTTGCCATTTTCGATCACCGCAAGATGTTCTGCGAGTGATACTTATGACAAAAGAAAGGGATTGTTCCAATGTTTTTCCAAGTATTGTGATAAATTCCTTGGCCGTGCAGTCTTTAATGTTTCTAGAGACTTTAGTGGAACCTATGTTGTGTATGTAGGTTCACCGAAGACATCCGAAACCGTAAGCAGAGGAGAGTTTTGAACATGACTTGGTACGAGGTCACTATGGTAACTTCTGGTTGGGCCAAAAGGGTTGAGCTTATTAAAGCACCGACTCAATCGGAAGCAATTGAAATTGCCAAAAAAAGATGGCCTGACTGTGGTTGTAGCGGATGTAGAGTTATTGACATGAAATACTGATAAAAAAGTTGACACGGCAGGATACTAAGGTATAATCATAGCACGACCATGCAAACCTTCCTACCCTACAGCGACTTCGAGGATTCCGCACGCTGCCTAGACTATCGTCGTCTAGGTAAACAACGAGTGGAAGCCATGCAGCTTCACAACATCCTTACCAATCGTACAACCACCAAGGGTTGGAGAAGTCATCCTGCACTTAAGATGTGGGAAGGCTATGCTCCAGCCCTTGCACATTATATGAATGTGTGTATTGACGAGTGGGTTCGTAGAGGCTACAATAACACTATGGAAAAGCGTGATGACCGTAACCTTGTGCTACCACCTTGGTTAGATGATACTCGCATCCATATCTCTCACCGTTCCAACTTGTTGCGTAAGGACGAGAAGTTCTATTCGCAGTATAATTGGAATCTCCCGTCCACCATGGAATACTACTGGCCTATCTGAAATGCAAAACCACAAACTATCCGTATCTTACGACGATGTATTAATTGTTCCCAAGTACTCTAAGATTGGGAGCAGGGCTGAATGTGATCTTACTCCTGAAATCAGGGTTGGGGATCATGTTGTAGTCAAACCCAAACTTGGCATCCCGATCATGTCTGCCAACATGGATACCATTACTGGTCTTGAAATGGCTAGAGCTATGGATCAGGTTTTGGGTTTAGGAATCCTGCATAGGAATATTTTTATTCCTGATGTAATCAAATTGAAAGAAGAACTTGGGTATGTGGTTGCCGCTGTAGGCTCGATCCATACTGATAAGAAGCGTATCGATACATATTTGGATCATAGCATCCCTATGTGCGTTGATATTGCTCATGGTCATTCCGAAAACATGAGGAAGACTTTAGATTATATTTGTGAAAGGAACAATCAACTTTTGATTGCTGGAAATGTTTGTACTCCCAAGGGAGTTGAAGATCTATTCAACTGGGGAGCAGATATCGTCAAAGTTGGAGTTGGTGGAGGGTCTGCCTGCACTACTAGAATTAAGACTGGTTGTGGGTATCCTCAATTTGCAGCTTTGGAGAGCATTTGGGATGAATTCCAAGGAGAGATTCCCATTATTGCAGATGGGGGGATTAAAACCGCAGGAGATGCGGCGAAAGCTATTGCAATCGGAGCGGATTTCGTTATGATTGGCGGTATGCTCGCAGGAACTGACAAGACCCCTTTCTGGAATCCTAATACCAGTTTCACGACCTTCCGTGGAATGGCCTCCATGTCCGCTAAGGCAGATACTGGATTGCCTCTCGTACATGAGGAGGGTATTTCTACTCAAGTTAAAACCAAGCCTGAGGGTAGCACCCTGTCCGTTGTCCGTGGCCTTTGCGATGGAATTAGATCTGCAATGAGTTATTGTGGATCTAAGAACATGAAGAGTTTCCGTGGAGAACAGAACTTTGTCTACATCAGCCAAGCAACTCAAAAAGAAAACCATGCCCACATCCAACTATGAAAGGATGATTGAAAATATGAAACAAGATATGGTCAATCACCCTCAACACTATACCCAAGGTAAGTTTGAGGTTATCGATATCATTGAAGATCAAAAACTTTGCTATCATCTCGGCAATGTTGTTAAGTATGTGTTGCGAGCGCAGCATAAAGGAAAGCAACTGGAAGATTTGTCCAAAGCCAAGTGGTATCTGGAACGCAAAATTCAACTCCTCCAAAAGGAACAAGCTAAGTGAAGACTACCCTAACTTCTGAACAATGGGATGCCATCGAACAAAAGTATGGCAACCTGATGTACACGATCTGCAAGCACATTTCTGGGGATCACACCTTGTGTTCCGTTGAAGATTTGCGCTCTGATCTAAACATCATTGCAATCGAAGCTGTGGAGACTTTCCGCAAGAAGAATACACAAAGCAGCTTTGAGGAATTTTTCAATAGCAAGGGCTTTGATCGATACATCAAATCCTGCCTTTGGAATTACAAGGCTAATCGAGGTTCTAAGATCACCAAGAAGAAAGTCTTGTATTCCAACTTGAGCATTGAATCCAACTTTGATGATTCGGAGTCGTTTGCAGATCTAGATCTGAACTTCCGAGACAAGAGTTCTGCCAGTTACATTGAAATGAATGTTGACCTTGAGGAGTTCATGTGCAATATGTCGGATTACCAGAAACATTTGGTGTCCGTGATTGTTGAAAACCCTGACCTAATTAAGCCTAACGGAAAGATTAATCGGTTGGAATTGTCGGGAATCGAAAACAAGCATTGGACGGTTATTGACAAGGAGATCGGTGATCTTTCCAAGCGGATTGGAGTACCTCTATGAATATTTACATCTCTGGCCCGATTACTAATTACAAGAATGCAGATACTAACTTCAAGGAAGCTGAAGCCTTGATGAGGAAAATGTATCCTAATGCCAAGATCTACAATCCCATCAACATCCCCACCCCAAAATACACTCAAGATGATTGGGGAACAGAAGGGGTTTGGTCGTATTATATGCATGAAAGCATCAAGTTGATGATGGAATGTGACACGATCTATCTTTTAAATGGATGGAGTTCTAGTAAAGGGGCTACCATTGAATTTAATCTAGCTTGGGCACTAGATATGACAATCTTGTACGAAACTGACATTAAAAAGATGAGGAATGATGAACCCCAATAACCAAAAAGTCAAAGTTTCAATGACCTTTGAATGGGAGTTCGACCATAAACAATGGTGTGAACTAAAGTCTTGGTCTGAGACTCGGGAAGAGATTGTGAATAGGATGCGTTTTGATGGTATAGACGCATTCTATCATCTAAACCAAATGTGCCGACCAAAATGGAATTTAGAAACAAAACAGGAATGATTCCTGTTTTCAATCTTCCGAGTCAGATAACTATGATTTGGCAAGATGATAGCTGGAATTACTTTTGGTTGTATGATATCAAAGATAACTGGGTTATTGTATCACCCAGAAAAGATCCAGATGGAAATGAACCTAAGACTTACGAACCAATGTTAATCCCCATGAGTAACATTGTATCTATAATTTTCACGGAGAAACTAGGATGAATTCAGAATTTAGTTGGTGGATTGCAATCGCATTGTTTTTCACCTATGTTGTAATTGATTACTTGTATGCCCTGTACTATCTTCTTGTTGCAAAGAGAGATGCATTCAGGGCTGGCCTTGTTGCAGCAGGTATGTATGTACTATTAACATATGGAGTGCTTGCATACACTAAGAATCCTTGGTATATTGTAAGTATTGCGTTAGGTTCTTTTGTAGGAACCTATGTGGCAGTTAAATATTTTCCCGAAAAATTGAGTGACAAGGGTTAAGACCTTGTCTATAATAGATGGCATGAACGCACAATCTAATTTTAAGAAGATCTGGCAAGTGGAGATTACCTTCAATGACACGAAGCCTCCCCACTTGTATCTAATGACTAACTTTACCAATAACATTGATGCTGCGGTTGACCAACTCAAGCGTCAAGTTAAGTGGTTCAAGCCTGAAACCATCAAGTCGGCCAAGGCAGTCCAGTATGTTCTGGAAGCTGTTGACGAGGTTGACTATACTGATTCCCTGCACACCCTGACCGTTACACCTATCGAAGGAGAATGAATATGTTTAAGACCATGATCGCTACTGTTGCCCTCGCCTCTATCGCCCAAACGCAAGTTGGGAATATCTTCTGCACCTCGTATCCCAATAACACGGGACAAGTTGCACATATGAGCTTCTGCGATGTACAACTGACTTGCATGAATCTCACCAATGCTACGCCTAACGGCTATGCACAACTTATCTACGGAAGCACGGCTTTTAACAGCCCCTTCGGTAATGGTCACTTGTGTGTGAATCCTTTGGGAGGTTTCTATCGTGTTGGTAGTCCTGTGCCTGTTAGTGCATTGGGAACTGCTTCGGTTAGCCTGCCACAAGAGATTTTTGCAACTGGGGCTGTGACCCACTTCCAATGGATGTATAGGGATATTCAAAGCACGGGATACACATTCAATACTAGCAACGCCCTGCGTTGGCCTCTGTGAAAATCAAGGAGAGCAAATGGCTAATCAAGACCCCCCGTTTGATAAGGTAGCGTATCACGCGAGTGCCTTGCACGCCACTTGCAAGTACATTATTGAGAATACGAAAGTTAAGCCTAACTATGAAGCCACCGTCAACCATTATCACGCTCTGACCTTGGCGACTTTGGAGATGCTGGAGCGTATGCAAGCCTCCATCGACGAGTACAATAACTGGAATATCTACGGTGAGAACTGGGAAGATTGATATGACACTTAACTACGAGCGTTATAATTCTGTTAAATCTACTCGTAAGTTCTTGTTAGCACTTATGAGTCCATCCGAAACACCTAGAGTTCCTCGTGCTATTCGAACAGAGGCTAGGCGATTGCTAAAACACTACCCAGAAGAATATCATATGGATACGGTAGCAAAGGAATGTCCTACTATTTTTGGTAAAGACTGGAGAGATGATTACAAATGACACAAATTAAAGTTACCGCAACAGGCTACTCCGTAAACGATGGAGTAGAAGTCAAGATACAAGTCCCCCTCGCTGCTGCTATTCGCAAGGCAGGGGAGTTTACAGATCAAACTGTAATTACGATTCATGGACAGCTTTTAACTGGCTTGGATATTGGTGGCCCCGCAGGTTATCAAAATAAAAGTCAATGCGCGTTCTGGAATCGTCCGATTGATAATCTAATTATCCAAGGAGCAGATGCCAATGCAGCAATTGGTAACTTGCGTTTTTGGGATACTTTGAATGGGGTTAACTCTATTACCATTCAGAACTTAACGATTATCAATGATACAAATGAATTCTCGCCCCTCCGCACGGGAATGAATGAAGTGCATGGATATATCAAGATTATCAATTGCAAGTTTAAGGGTACAGGAAATAACTGGCTTGGCCGTGGAATGAAATGGGGAATCCGTGGACATGGCCCTGCTCGTTGGTTTATACAAAACTGTGACTTTGAACCTTGCCAAGAGCATAGCATTTATATTGATAATCCTCAGGGCGATACAGTAATTAATAATTGCAAAGGTATTGGCAATGGTCGTACTTTCATGCAAATTACAAATCGTCCTACATCTGGGCCTTCTCAATTCGGGAATATCATAGTCTCGAATTGCGTATGTAATGATATCAACCAAGAAGGTGGTGGAGGTTCTGATTACACATTTGTGGGCTGTACGGGTAAGCTAGAAGTGAAAGATTGTAGTTCCTTTAATACTACAAATGGAGCTATGGTTCTTTGGACTGATACCACAAATGGAACTTATGTTACAGGTCGTAACTTTAGTTTTAATGAAGTATTAATTGAGAGATTCCATGCAGAATCCAACAGAGCTACTCGTCCGATGGTGGCTATCTCTGGTGTGAGAAGTGGAGTTCTCAAACAAATAAATACTTATGGTGGCCCAATTAAGTATCGTCTAGGTGGAGATTATGGTGGCCCTCGTCCTAATGGAAGCATTGAAATACTATGAAAGCTGTTGGAAAATTTATGAATAAAAAGAAACTAAGAAAAAAATGGATTGATTTCATGACCTTGGCTGTGGGAGCGGTCTTGTTGATGACCTTGTTGCTTTTAAATGGGTTTTTGTTCGCAACTCTGATGCAAACTTTATGATTGAAATAATTTGTTGGATCACATATGGCATCTTAATGTTGTGGTTTTTGTATGTGGGAGTTAAGATGTATGATAAAAAAGATAAAAATCCCGAATGATGCGTGACACAAGCCGTTTGATCGGTTATAATAGGCATCATGGAAATCAGCAAACTGATCAGGGAGCTTGAGCGCATCCGCATCAAGCAGGGCGACGAGTTCAAGGTCAAGCTGCGTATCGATGACGATATGCAGTTTGGGGAAGAGCTTGGAGACTTCGATGTGGAAGTCCGCAATGATGGTGTTATTCTTGTGGCTGAAATCACGGGCAAGATCTGGGAGGACTGACCAATGAAAACGATCAAAAACATTATTAATTACTGGTGGAACGCGGCTGGGTGTGTCGTTTTGTTTGAAACTTTTCTTGGCTTAAGTTTTTTTGTACTAATTCCCTGTATGATGTATCCCCAGAAAGTACATTGTATGATTTCTCACGATGAAAGTAGGAAATTCGAGGTTGAAAATCATGTAGAAGGCAGCGAGTTGCGTTACATTACAGTAGAATGTGAAATTTGTAATTTTGAAAAACAATCCGGCCAATTTTGCGATAAAGTTAAGTTCATCGGGGACGAACAATGAAAACTTATCGTGTCCCCATCACTTGGAAAATGTGTTCTGACTACTACATTAAAGCTGACTCGGAAGCAGAAGCAATTAAGATTGCTAACCGTCTTCCGTTGCCTGAACACGGTGAGTACCTGACCGATAGCTTTGAGATTGATAAGGATGATATCTCAGAAGAGGAAGACCAATAAAACTACGAGATAAAATCTTGTGGGTAATCAGGGGTGGACTAGTTATCTTTTTGATACTAGTCCTGCCCTTGATTGTAATTAAAATGTTAATCACACACCTATGGATCACATCACTATGAATTATCAATGGAAAAAGCTAGACGACCAATACCTTGAAGGCGAAGTTATCAAGAATAATAACTTGGTAGCAGAGGTAGTTGCATTTAAAGAATACGGGCAGACATATGTAGTTTATATGTATAAAGATAGTAAGTATCTTGGATCTAGAGGTTATCATGGAGAGAAGTTAGCCAAGGAGATGGCTATTGAGTATTTGGAAGGTAAAGACCTTCTGAACGACTAACTTATTTTTGAGAAAAAGCGTGACTGAGGCTGTGTCGTCGGTTATAATACCTACCATGAGCAACAAAGGATACGAAATTAAGCCCAAGGCTGACCTTCAGGGTGCTAACCTTCGGTATGCTGACCTTCGGCGTGCTGACCTTCGGCATTCTGACCTTCGGCATTCTGACCTTCAGGGTATTAACCTTCGGTATGCTGACCTTCGAGGTGCTGACCTTCAGGGTGCTAAACTTCGGTATGCTGACCTTCGGTATGCTGACCTTCGAGGTGCTGACCTTGAGGGTGCTTACCTTCAGGGTGCTGACCTTCAGGGTGCTAAACTTCAGGGTGCTAAACTTCAGGGTGCTGACCTTCAAGGTGCTAACCTTCTAGGTGCTGACCTTGGGGATACTAACCTTGAGGATGCTAACCTTGAGGGTGCTAAGATCTACGGCTATACCCTTACAAAAAACCAAGAAAACGAGTGACCCAAGACCTCTGATCGGTTATAATACCTACCATGAGCAACAACAACTACGAAAACACCTACGATATCGAGTTCTGTGTCTCTACTCCAGCCTTTTTTCGTGTTCAAGCACACACCATGGAAGAGGCTATGAAGATTGCGCACGAACGCTTCCTGCATTCGGGGTTGGTTCTTTTCACGCCAGCCAATGCGAACACAGATACCGTTATGATCCGCAAGAGAGAAGATATCTGTGATCTTGGTGCCTCCAACGAAGACATGATCAGAGAGTACAATTACATCAAAACAAAGGCTAAGTGACCATGAGCAAGTACAC